>Ga0102589_1000137_pt1 | contig 205391 bp, 172 predicted proteins | sample AraplaMF_Col_mLB_FD_76858 | JGI IMG/M metagenome (GOLD analysis project Ga0102589, IMG submission 76858) | Arabidopsis root microbial communities from the University of North Carolina, USA - plate scrape MF_Col_mLB | ecosystem: Host-associated > Plants > Roots > Endosphere | place: USA... | reverse complement strand
CACCGGCACCGCGGTGTCGGCGGCATCGGTCCACTTGCGGTTCAGGAACGGCATCCAGTCCACGGCGAACTTGTTCTTGAAGTTCGACAGGACCGGGTCGGCGGTGTGCTTGCCGGCGTCCATCGCGGCGCGGTATTCCTTGACCTTCTCGTCGCCGAACTCGGCCGGGACCAGCTTCTGCGCGGCCAGCTTTTCGGCGTACACCTTGCGCGTGCCCGGGTGCTGGCTGATCTTCTTGTACATCAGCGGCTGCGTGACCGCCGGGGTGTCCTGCTCGTTGTGGCCCAGCTTGCGGAAGCAGATGATGTCGACCACGACGTCCTTGTTGAATTCCATGCGGAAATCAACGGCCAGCTGCATGGCGTACACCACGGCTTCGGGATCGTCGCCGTTCACGTGCAGCACCGGGGCCTCGATCATCTTGACCACGTCCGTGCAGTACAGCGTCGAGCGGGCGTCGCGCGGGTCGGAGGTGGTGAAGCCGATCTGGTTGTTGATGACGATGTGCATCGTGCCGCCCGTGCCGTAGCCGCGGGTCTGCGCCAGGTTCAGCGTCTCCATGACCACGCCCTGGCCGGCAAAGGCGGCGTCGCCATGCACCTGCACCGGCAGCACTTCCTTGTGGCCGACTTCGCCGCGGCGTTCCTGGCGGGCCTTGGCCGAGCCTTCGACCACCGGGTTGACGATTTCCAGGTGCGACGGGTTGAACGCCAGCGACAGGTGGACCGGGCCGCCCTCGGTCGAGACATCGCTCGAGAAGCCCTTGTGGTACTTGACGTCACCGGCCGGCAGGTCGTCGACGTGCTTGCCTTCGAATTCGGCGAACAGGTCGGCGGGCATCTTGCCCAGGGTGTTGACCAGCACGTTCAGGCGGCCGCGGTGGGCCATGCCGATCACGATTTCCTGCACACCCTTGGTGCCGGCGTGCTGGATCAGTTCGTCCATCGCGGCGATGAAGCTCTCGCCTCCTTCCAGCGAGAAGCGCTTCTGGCCGACGTACTTGGTGTGGAGGAAGCGCTCCAGGCCTTCGGCCGCGGTCAGGCGGTCGAGGATGTGCTTCTTCTTCTCCAGCGTGAAGACCGGCTTGGAGCGCGTGGTTTCCAGGCGCTCCTGCCACCAGCGCTTCTGCGCCTGGTCGCTCACATACATGAATTCGGCGCCAATGGTGCCGCAGTAGGTTTCGCGCAGGTTGTTCAGCAGCTCGCGCAGGCTCATCGACTCCTTGCCAAAGTACGTATTGCTGGCATTGAAGACGATGTCGAGGTCAGCTTCGGAAAAACCGTAGAACGCGGGGTCCAGATCCGGCAGGGGCGGGCGCTCCTGGCGCTTGAGCGGGTCCAGGTCGGCCCAGTGCGAGCCAATGTTGCGGTAGGCGGCGATCAGCTGGGTGGCAGCGACGCGCTTGCGGCCCATGTCGGAATCGGCCGAGGCAACGATGGTCCTGATGGGGCCTTGCTTGGCGCGCTCGGCGAACGAGGCAACGATGGGAGCGTGGGCGACATCCCGGCCGTTCGAGCCGTCAACGGCGGGAACGTTCTGCATGGCGTCGAAGTACGAACGCCAGTTGTCGGGAACCGAGGCGGGATTCTGGAGGTAGGCTTCGTACAGTTCTTCGACATACGGGGCGTTACCGCCGAAGAGGTACGAATTGCTCTGGTACTGCTGCATCATGGGACGCTCACTATTCTCCGGGAATGCCGGAGTTCAGCGGGTTATTCAACCTTCCGCGACACGGCTTGACCGGTTAGCGGATTGCAAACAACTCTTGGGAGCCCAACTGAGGTGCCTACGCAAACGGCACCACTGGGGTGCCGCATGTGCCGACTTCCTCACAAGGCCCGAAAGGGCAAGTTGTGCGGGGAAGGACCTAAGTCTTCACGGCGGTAAGCATAGCACGTTTGCTTTTAAGCAATGTGTACTTTTCGCGATGCGAAACCTGTTCGCACGACAATTCGCATCGCCGTGGATGTTTTGGCAACAGCCACACAACAATCAAGAGCCCGGCGCTATCTTGTCCACGGCGTCGGTGATCAGCCCATCCAGCCCCCAGTCCAGCAATTGCGCGGCCTTTGCGGGGTCGTTCACGGTATAGCTGAGGACGCGGTACCCGGCCGCATGCGCGGCCGCAATGACGCCCTCGTCCAGCTCGCGGTAATTCGCATCGAGTGCCACGCATCCGAGCCGGCGCAGCCGCTCGAGCCAGTCCCCCGGCAGCTTGTCGAGCAGGAGCGCCCGCGGCAGGTCGGGCGCCACGCGTGCTGCCGCGGCCAGCGCCTCTTCCGAGAACGACGACAGCAGCGGCCCCGCCGCGGCGCCGGCCCACAGCGCCGCGGCATCGAGCGCGACCGCCGCCCCGGTGCGCGCTTCGGTGCCAGGCACCGGCTTGATCTCGATATTGACCAGGAAGCCGTTGGCTTGCGTATAGCGGGCGATGGCTGCCAGCGTCGGCACCGGCTCGCCGGCCCAGGCCGGGCTGTGCCAGCTGCCGGCATCGAGCAGCGCCAGCTCGCCCAGCGTCAGCGCATCGACCCTGCCCTTGCCGCTGGTGGTGCGGTCGAGCGTCGCGTCGTGCATCAGCACCGGCTTGCCGTCGGCCGACAGCTTGACGTCGAACTCGAACATCCGGTACCCGAAGCCGGCACCGTGGCGGAAGGCGGCGAGCGTGTTCTCGGGCGCCAGCTTGCCCGCGCCGCGGTGCGCGATATGGCGTGGGTACGGCCATGCCTGGGTGTCTGCAATGGCTGCCATGTCAGGCCTCGATGCGCTTGCCGGTGTCCGGCGCGAAGAAATGCAAGTGGTCGGGCGACGAGGTCACCGGCAAGCGGTCGCCGGCGCTCACCCTGGCATGGCTCTCCAGCCGCACCACCACCGGCTGGCCACCGAGCGAGCCGTAGGCGAACGAATCGGCGCCGAGCGCCTCCACCACGCGCACATCGACTTCGGCGATGGCCTCGTGCGAGGCGCACGGCTCGATATGTTCCGGGCGCAGCCCAAGCAACGCCTGTTCGGGCAAGTGCAGCCCCATCGGCAGGTGGCCGAGCGTGGCGCTGGCGCTGGCGCTGCCCTCCTTCGCCACCACCCGCATCTGCGCGCCACCATTGCCGGCGCCGTTGCGCACCACCGGGATCAGGTTCATCGGCGGCGAACCGATAAAGCCCGCCACGAAGGTGCTGGCCGGTTTTGAATAGACTTGCAGCGGCGTGCCGATCTGCTCCACCCGGCCGGCGTTGAGCACCATCATGCGGTCCGCCAGCGTCATCGCCTCGACCTGGTCATGTGTCACATACAGGCTGGTGGTGCCGAGGCGGCGATGCAGCTCCTTCAGTTCCAGCCGCATCTGCACGCGCAGCTTGGCGTCGAGGTTGGACAGCGGCTCGTCGAATAGAAACACCGCCGGCTCGCGCACGATGGCACGGCCCATGGCCACGCGCTGGCGCTGTCCGCCCGACAGCTGGCGCGGCTTGCGGTCCAGCAGCGGCGACAGCTCCAGGATGCCGGCGGCATGCTCCACGCGCTGCCGGATCTCGGCCTTGGCCATGCCGCGGATCTTCAGGCCGTAGGCCATGTTGTCGTACACGCTCATGTGCGGGTAGAGCGCGTAGTTCTGGAATACCATGGCGATGTCGCGCTCGGCCGGCTCCAGGTTGTTGACGACCTTGTCGCCGATATGGATCTCGCCGCCGGTGACGGTTTCCAGCCCCGCCACCATGCGCAGCAGCGTAGACTTGCCGCAACCCGACGGGCCGACAATGACGATGAACTCGCCGTCGGCGATTTCCATGTCGATGCCGTGCACCACCTGGGTACCGCCGGCGTAGGTTTTCTGAACGTTGCGAAGCGACAGTTTTGCCATTGCTGTTGTCCTGCGCGCGCGCGGGTAGCGCGCCACGCCTTGTTGTTCCGCTTATTTTTCGGTTTCGACCAGGCCCTTGACGAACCACTTCTGCATCAGCACCACCACCACCGCCGGCGGGATCATGGCCAGCATCACCGTGGCCATCACCAGATTCCAGTCGGTGGCGGCATCGCCCGAGCGCGAGATCATCTGCGTGACGCCCACCACCACCGGCGTCATCGACTTCTGCGTAGTGATCAGCAGCGGCCACAGGTACTGGTTCCAGCCATAGATGAACTGGATCACGAACAGCGCGGCGATGCTGGTACGCGACAGCGGCAGCACCACGTCCCAGAAAAAGCGCAGCGGCCCGGCGCCATCGATGCGCGCGGCTTCTGCCAACTCATCGGGAATCGTCAGGAAGAACTGGCGGAACAGGAAAGTCGCCGTCGCCGACGCGATGATCGGAACGGTCAGCCCGAAATAGCTGTCGAGCAGCCCGAGGTCCGACACCACCTTGTAGGTCGGCAGGATCCGCACCTCGACCGGCAGCATCAGCGTGATGAAGATCAGCCAGAAGAAGGTCTTGCGCAGCGGGAACTTGAAATAGACGATGGCAAAGGCCGAGATGATCGAGATCGCGATCTTGCCCAGCGCGATGCCCAGCGCCATGATCAGGCTGTTCTTCATCATGGTCGAGACCGGCGAAGCCGCCTCGCCCACGCCCTGGAACAGCACGGTGCGATAGTTCTCGATCAGGTGGCTGCCTGGGATCAGCGTCATCGGTGCGTCCAGCACTTCTTCCGCGGTCAGCGTCGACGCGACGAAGGTCAGGTACACCGGGAACACCACCACCACGATGCCGAGGACCAGCACCGCGTGGGTCAGGAAATCAAGGAAAGGACGTCGTTCTACCATGGCTGCCTCCGTCAGTACTGGACCTTGCGTTCCACGTAGCGGAACTGCACCACGGTCAGCGCGATCACGATCACCATCAGCACCACCGACTGCGCGGCCGAACCACCGATATCCATGCCGCGGAAGCCGTCATGGAAGACCTTGTACACCAGCGTGTTGGTCGAGTTGAACGGGCCGCCGTGCGTGACTGCGTCGATGATCGCGAAGGTATCGAAGAACGCATAGACCACGTTGATCACCATCAGGAAGAAGGTGGTCGGCGACAGCAGCGGGAAGATGATCGACCAGAAGCGGCGCCACGGCCCGGCGCCGTCGATGGCCGCGGCTTCGATCAGCGAGCGCGGGATGCTTTGCAGCCCGGCCAGGAAGAACAGAAAGTTGTAGCTGATCTGCTTCCATGCCGCGGCCAGCACCACCAGCAGCAGCGCCTGGTTGCCGTTGAGCAGGAAGTTCCATTCCACGCCCATCTTGCGCAGCGCGTAAGAGACCACGCCCAGCGTCGGGTTGAACATGAACATCCACAGCACGCCCGCCACCGCCGGCGCGACCGCGTACGGCCAGATCAGCAAGGTCTTGTAGCCGACCGCGGCGCGGATCACGCGGTCGGCAAAATAGGCCAGCGCGAGCGCGGTGGTCAGGCCCACCACGGTGACGCCGATGGCGAAGATCGCGGTGGTCTGGAACGACTCCACATACAGCGGGTCGTTCCACAGCATGCGGAAATTGTCGAGGCCGACGAACTCCAGGTTGATGCCGAAGGCATCCTGCTGCAGCATCGACTGGTACAGCGCCTGCCCCGCGGGCAGGAAAAAGAAGATCAGCGTGATCGCGATCTGCGGCAAGACCAGCAGATACGGCAGCCATGGCGAGCGGAAAACGACGCGTTTTTCCATGAACGGATTCCGGCGGATGCCGCGGGTTGCGGCATCGTTCTAGGTACGGCGCTGCGGCTGGCCCGGTGTGGCCGGCCACAATGCAAGCGGGCGGAGGTTTCGCCGCCGCCCGCCCTTTCTTGTCAGCTTGCTTTCAGGCCGCGCTTATTCGCGCGCGGTCTTCTGGAAGCGCTCCAGCAGGTCGTTGCCACGGGCCACGGCCGAGTCCAGCGCCGCCTTGGGCTCCTTCTTGCCAGCCCAGACGGCTTCCAGTTCCTCGTCCACCACGGTACGGATCTGCACCATGTTGCCGAGCCGCACGCCGCGCGACTTGTCGGTGGTCTTGACCACCATCTGCTGCACCGACACATCGGCACCCGGGTTCTTGTCGTAGTAGCCGGACTTCTTGGTCATCTCGTAGGCGGCCATCGTCACCGGCAGGTAGCCGGTAGCCTGGTGCCAGTCGGACTGGATTTCCGGGCGCGACAGGAAGTTGAAGAACTTGGCCACGCCCTTGTACTCGTCCGGCTTCTTGCCGCCCATCACCCACAGCGAGGCGCCGCCGATGATGGTGTTCTGCGGCGCGCCCTGCACGTCCGGGTAGTACGGCAGCTGGGCCACCGCGAACGCGAACTTGGCGTTCTTGCGAATATTGGCCAGCGAGGCCGACGAGCCGGTGAACATCGCGCACTCGCCGTTATAGAACTTGGCCTGCGATTCCGCCTTGCGGCCGCCATAGCTGAAGTAGCCCTTCTTCACCATGTCTTGCAGGTTGGTGATGTGCTTGACGTGCAGCGGGCTGTTGAAGACCAGGCGCGTGTCGGTGCCGCCGAAGCCGTTGTTCTTGGTGGCATAGAGCGTGTTGTGCCAGGCCGAGAAGCTTTCCAGGTGGACCCAGCCCTGCCAGTCGGTGGTGTACGCGCAGTTGGTGCCCGATGCCTTCAGCTTGGCCGAGTACTGCATCACCTCCGGCCAGGTCTTGGGCGGCTTCTCCGGGTCCAGGCCGGCCTTCTTGAAGGCGTCCTTGTTGTAGTAAAAGACCGTGGTCGAGCTGTTGAACGGGAACGACAGCATCTCGCCCTTGGACGAGGTGTAGTAGCCCGCCACGGCAGGGATGTAGGCTTTTTGGTCAAATTTCTCGCCGGCATCCTTCATTACCGTGGACACCGGCTTGATCGCGCCCTTCGCGCTCATCATGGTGGCGGTGCCGACTTCGAATACCTGCAGGATGGCCGGCGCGCCGCCGGCACGGAAGGCGGCGATGCCGGCCGCCATGGTTTCGTCGTAGTTGCCCTTGTTGACCGGCACCACCTTGTATTCGGTCTGGCTCGCGTTGAACTTGTTGGCGATCTCGTTCACCTTGTCGTTCAGGGCGCCTTGCATGGCGTGCCACCACTGGATTTCAACGGCAGCCTGCGCGCTGCCGGCCCCGGTCAGGGCGGCCAGCACGGCAAGTTTGAGCGCGGTACGGGATACGGACATCGATGCTCTCCTTGGTCTGTCTGTTTCTGTGCGGTAGGGAAAATCCGACAATATGTAATTTTTTTGTGACAGCGGCATGTTACGCCGGTCGCACCCGGGCAAGCAAATCAGCAACTTCACGGATCCCGGCCGTTTTGCAGCGCAATAAGCGATATAACCGACGAAGGCGGCAGGATGCCGATTACAATGGCCCGCCATGCAATCCCTGAACAAGCTCTCTAATTCCGCGCTGCAGCGCGTGCGCGGCGTGCTGACCGATATCGACGGCACGCTGACTACGGATGGGCGGCTGCCCGCCCCCACCTATCTGGCGCTCGATGGGCTGCGCCAGGCTGGACTGCACGTTATCCCTGTGACTGGGCGCTGCATTGCGTGGGCCGAGATCCTGACCCGCCTGTGGCCGGTGGACGCGATCATCGGCGAGAACGGTGCCTTCTATTCGCACTTGCTTGCTGGCCGGCTGCATACCCGCTTCCTGGACGACGCGCCCACCCGCGCGCGCAACCTCGAGCGCATCCATGCGCTTGGCCAGCGCATCCTGCTCGAGGTGCCGGGCAGCGCGCTGGCGTCGGACCAGGCCTGGCACGCCGCCGACCTTGCGATCGACCATGCCGAAGACGTGCCACCATTACCGCAGGAAGCAGTGGCCCGTATCGCCGCTTTGATGCGCGAGACAGGCATGACCGCCACGGTCAGTTCCATCCATGTCAACGGCTGGTTCGGACAGCATGACAAGCTGTCGATGAGCAAGCTGTGCGTAGAGGAGTTGCTGGGGGAAGACCTGGATGCACGCCGGGATGAATGGCTGTTTATCGGTGATTCGGCCAACGATGCCAGCATGTTCGCGCATTTTCCGCTGTCGGTGGGGGTGGCCAATGTGCGGGATATCCTGCCGCAGTTGCCTGTGCCGCCGGCTTATATCACCGCGGCGGCGGGCGGCGAAGGGTTCGCGGAAATGGCGCAGCGGCTGGTGCAGGCGCGCGGCTGAGCACCACCCAAGGCAGAACGCAAAAAGCGCAAGAATGCAAAACGGCCGGGCATTGCCCGGCCGTCTGGTTGTTGCCTCTCAGCCGCTCAGTCGAATCCCAATTCCTGCAGCTTGCGCGTAATGGTGTTCCGCCCGATACCCAGCCGGGTCGCGGCCTCGACCCGGCGCCCGCGCGTGACACCGAGCGCGGCCTCCAGCACCGCCTTTTCGAACCGGCGTGTCAGCATATCCATGACCTCCGGCTGCCCGGCCTCGAGCATGGCGCGCGCTTCGCCGGCCAGCAGGTGTTCCCAGCCGGCGGCGCCGACCGGAGCGGCGCTGACGGCCGGCGCCGGCCGCACCACGGTAGCCGTATCCGCCTCCGCCACCGGCATGGCAAACCCGCCGTAGTCAGCCAGTTCGTGAGCGGTTTCGTACTCAGCCGCACGCGCCTCGACCACGCGCTCGGGCCGCGGCGCATTGATCGGCTCGCTGGTGCCCGCCTCCAGCATCTCGCGTGGCAGGTCCTTGACCTCGATGGTCTGGGCCGGTGCCATCACCGTCAGCCAGTTGCACAGGTTCTCCAGTTGGCGCACGTTGCCGGGGAATGGCAGCGTGCTGACATAGGCCAGCGCCTCGTCCGACATGCGCTTGGGCTCGACGCCCAGTTCCTTGGCGCTCTTCTGCAGGAAATGGCGCGCCAGCAGCGTGATGTCCTCGGGCCGCTCGCGCAGCGGCGGCAAGCGCAGCCGGATCACGTTCAGGCGGTGGAACAAGTCCTCGCGGAACAGGCCTTCCTTGACGCGCAGCTCCAGGTTCTGGTGCGTGGCGGCAATGACCCGCACGTTGGCGCGCAAAGGGTTGTGGCCGCCCACGCGATAGAAATTGCCATCGGACAGCACGCGCAGCAGGCGGGTCTGCAGGTCGAACGGCATGTCGCCGATTTCATCGAGGAACAGCGTGCCGCCCTCGGCCTGCTCGAAGCGGCCGCGCCGCATGGTCTGCGCGCCGGTGAAGGCACCGCGCTCGTGGCCGAACAGTTCGGATTCAAGCAGGTCCTTGGGAATGGCTGCGGTATTGAGCGCGATGAACGGGCCATTGGCACGCGGGCTGTGCTTGTGCAGCGCGCGCGCAACCAGCTCCTTGCCGGTACCCGACTCGCCGGTGATCATCACCGTGACGTTCGATTGCGACAGCCGGCCGATGGCGCGGAACACGTCCTGCATCGCAGGCGCCTGGCCCAGGATCTCGGGCGCGTCGACCAGCCGGTCATCCATCTCCTCTTCGCGCAGGCTTTCTTCGAGCGCGCGGCGGATCAGCTCGACCGCCTTGTCGACATCGAACGGCTTGGCCAGGTATTCGAAGGCGCCGCCCTGGAACGCCGCCACGGCGCTGTCCAGGTCCGAGTAGGCGGTCATCACGATGACCGGCAGCCCCGGATGCCGTGCCTTGATGGCCTGCAGCAGGTCCAGCCCGGAGCCGCCGGGCATGCGGATATCGGAAATCAGCACCTGCGGCTGGTCTTCTTCCAGCGCGGCCAGCACGTCTCGCACATTGGTGAAGCTGCGCGAGAGCAGGCTTTCACGGGCAAGGGCCTTTTCCAGGACCCAGCGGATTGATTGATCGTCGTCGACTATCCAGATCGGCTTCATGTGCGTCGCTTGTCTGCTCGGTGTCATTTGGTCTTCCGCATGCCCGGCACTGCAGCGCGATCGCTCGCGGACAGCTAGTGCAACGGCAGCAGGATGCGGAAGTCGGTACAGCCCGGCCGGCTCTCGCATTCGATCAAGCCCTCGTGCTGCTGCACGAAGGTTTGAGCGAGTGTGAGACCGAGACCGCTGCCGCCATCCCTACCCGATACCAGTGGATAGAAAATGCGCTCGCGAATGTCTTCGGGGATTCCCGGGCCGTTGTCGATCACATGCAAGTCCAATGCCAGCTTGAACAGCCGCTTGGCGATGGTGACCTGGCGCGCCACGCGCGTGCGCAGCACGATCTGCGCATCGCCGCGCGCAATGCGATCGGCCAGCGCCTGCGCGGCGTTGTGCACGATGTTGAGCACCGCCTGGATCAGCTGCTCCATGTCGCCCTGCAGCTCGGGCAGGCTGGCGTCGTAATCGCGCACGATCTCCAGGCCGTTGGGAAACTCGGCCAGCACCACCGAGCGCACGCGCTCGAGCACCTCGTGGATATTCAGGCTCGACACGATATGCGGATGGCGGTGCGGCTCCAGCAGGCGGTCCACCAGCGTCTGCAGCCGGTCCGACTCCTTGATGATGACCTGCGTGTATTCGCGCAGCGAGCGCTCCGGCAGTTCGAACTCCAGCAGTTGCGCGGCGCCGCGGATGCCGCCGAGCGGGTTCTTGATCTCGTGCGCCAGGTTGCGGATCAGTTCCTTGTTGGCCGAGGTCAGGTCGAGGATGCGCTCCTCGCGATCGCTGCGCACCTTCTGTTCGTTGGGGAGGATTTCCACCACCACGGTGTCGCCCGCCGCTTCCAACGCCGCGATCACCACGTGCGCATGGATGGGCTCCTGCAGCGGCGGGTGTAGCACAAGGTCCTGGCGGCGCACGTCGAACTGGCGCGCGACCACGGTGTCGAGCATGTTGTGCAACTCATCCGAGCGGCCAAACAGGTCGGGCAGCGACAGCTCCACCATGCCCCGGCGCGACACGCCGAAGGTCGCCTCGGCGGCAGGGTTGGCGTAGACCACGCGCAGGCCGGGCTGCCGCACCAGCAGCACCGGGTTGGCCACCACGTCGAGGCCGGCATGGAAGGCCGCCACGCCCATGGGCAACACCTGGGCGCTGCCGCCCGATTGCGCGAAGTCCGGCGCGGAGATCTCGCCACGGGCGCTGTCGGAATCACCGGCCTTGCGCGACACACCGCGAATCAGGCGACGCATAAGACTTAGTCCTTCAGGTTGCCAAGCTCGCGCCGCAGCGATGCCGCATTGGCCTCGCTGCGCGCGATGTCGTCGCGCAGCGCCGCGGTGCGATCCAGGTATTTCTGGTAATTGCGTTCGTTGCCCTGGCGCTCGGGCTGGCCGTTGTTGTATTCGACACGCAGCGCCTGCAGCTTGGCCTCTTCGGCCTGCAGCTCTTGCGTGAGTACGGTGCGGCGCTCGCTGTCGCGGCTGCGCTGCGTGGCACTGTCCACGCGCGGGAAGCTGGTGTTGCTGGCCGCGGGCGCACCGCCCTTGGCCGGAGCCGGCGCGACGCGCCCGCCAGGCACGGTCACCACGTCGGGCAGGTTCAGCTTCTTGCACCCCTTGCCGGCGTTGCCATTGCGATATTCGGGGACGCCGTTGGGCCCGGTGCAAACGTAGACGTCGGAAGACGACTGCGCCTGCGACAGCCCGGCCCAGCCACCCAGCGTCAATGCCACGGCACTCACCAGAACAGGGAATCGAACACGAAATTGGTGCGGCGATGCGGACCGGCCGGCATTGCGCGAAGAAGCGTCCATGGACATGGCGTCAGGTGTGAACAGGGATGGATCGGGATGGGATCGGATTCCCCATTCTAGCGAGCAAAGCAAAAAGGGACAGCCGAAGCCGCCCCTTTCTGGTGCAACTGTTGCCCGGTCACAACCTGCGTCATTCCCGGGCAAGGGCCGCTTACAGCGAGTAGTACATTTCGAACTCGACCGGGTGCGTGGTCATGCGGAAACGCGTGACTTCTTCCATCTTCAGTTCGATGTACGCATCGATCATCGAGTTCGAGAACACGCCGCCGCGGGTCAGGAACTCGCGGTCGTTGTCCAGGTACTCCAGCGACTGGTCGAGACTCGAGCAGACGGTCGGGATCTTTGCATCCTCTTCCGGCGGCAGGTCGTACAGGTTCTTGTCGGCGGCTTCGCCCGGGTGGATCTTGTTCATCACGCCGTCCAGGCCGGCCATCAGCAGCGCCGAGAAGCCCAGGTACGGGTTCATCAGCGGATCCGGGAAGCGGGTCTCGATGCGGCGGCCCTTCGGGTTGGCCACATACGGGATACGGATCGAAGCCGAACGGTTGCGGGCCGAGTAGGCCAGCTTGACTGGAGCCTCGAAACCGGGCACCAGGCGCTTGTACGAGTTCGTGCCCGGGTTGGTGATGGCGTTCAGCGCGCGGGCGTGCTTGATGATGCCGCCGATGTAGTACAGCGCGAATTCCGACAGGCCGGCGTAGCCGTTGCCCGCGAACAGGTTCTGGCCGTCCTTCCACACGGACTGGTGCACGTGCATGCCCGAGCCGTTGTCGCCAACGACCGGCTTCGGCATGAACGTAGCGGTCTTGCCGTAGGTGTGGGCGACGTTCTGGATCACATACTTCTGCAGCTGGGTCCAGTCGGCGCGCTGCACCAGCGTGCTGAACTTGGTGCCGATTTCGTTCTGGCCCTGGCCAGCCACTTCGTGGTGGTGGACTTCAACGGGAATGCCCAGCGATTCGAGGATCAGGCACATTTCCGAACGCATGTCCTGGAAGGTGTCGATCGGGGCAACCGGGAAATAGCCGCCCTTCTTGCCCGGACGGTGGCCGGCGTTGCCGTGCTCGAATTCCTTGGCCGACGACCACGGGGCTTCTTCCGAATGGATCTTCACGAAGCAGCCTTGCATGTCGACGTTCCAGGTCACGCCGTCGAAGATGAAGAACTCGGGTTCCGGACCGAAGAAGGCGGTGTCGCCCAGGCCGGTGCTCTTCAGGTAGGCTTCGGCGCGCTTGGCGATCGAACGCGGGTCGCGGTCATAGCCCTTGCCATCCGACGGCTCGATCACGTCGCACGACAGCACCAGCGTCGGCTCTTCATAGAACGGGTCGATGTGAGCAGTGTTCGAATCCGGCATCAGCAGCATGTCCGAAGCTTCGATACCCTTCCAGCCGGCGATCGACGAGCCGTCGAAAGCGTGGCCGCTCTCAAACTTGTCTTCATCGAAGTGCGACACGGGCACGGACACGTGTTGCTCCTTGCCTTTGGTATCGGTGAAACGGAAGTCGACGAACTTGACGTCGTTTTCCTTCACCAGCTTCATCACGTCTGCAACGCTGTGGGCCATGCCAATCTCCTGGGTATTCGGCAAATGTCTGAGGTCTGAGAAAGCCAATTCTTGGGCCTGTCGCCGGCGCCGCCGCTACATGTTGCCGCGCTTGCCGACCTTGCCACGAAAGGACGAGGAATGTTAGCAGAAAGCGTGCCAAGCAAGCTCCCCACTATCCTCCCCGGCCCGAAAATTGTGCAACTCCGGCGAACCGCGCACCGTCGCGGGTAGGCACCGACCGTATCGTCGCGCCACGCTGCGGCCGGGTGGCGCACCATCGACATGCACATCCGCGGGCCGCCCACCCATAAAACACCAGAATGGTGCAATGGGCAAGTTATCGCACCGCAATAGCACCGATATAGTGCAGTGGCACCAAAAACGGTCATTTCCTGCCCGCTCGTGGCGCCATCCCGCAAGCGCTAGCGCGTGTTCCGGCAGCCGCGCTGTCGCGGCGCTATAGAATACCGGGTTACGGCCTTCGCGCCACTATTCCATCCATTTCTTTTGTCACGCAGATGACCACCCGAGACGATCTCTTCCAGGCCGCCCAGCAGCGCCAGCAACAGAACCAGCTCCCGTACTTCGGTGCGCTGTCGCCGCAGGAAGCCTATGCCCTGCTGCAGAACGACCCTGCCGCGGTGCTGGTCGACGTGCGTACGCAGGCCGAACTGGACTGGGTTGGCGGCGTCGATGTGCCCGACGCGCAGTTCGCCCATGTCGAATGGATGTCCTACCCGGGCGGCGCGCAGAACTCCCGCTTCGTTGAGGAACTGAAGGCGCGCGTCCCGGCCGACGTGCCGGTGCTGTTCCTGTGCCGCAGCGCGGCCCGCTCCAAGCACGCCGCGCGCGTGGCGACCGAAGCCGGATACCACTTTGCCATGGACGTGCTGGAAGGGTTCGAGGGCAATCGCGACGAGCACCACCACCGCAAGACGGTCGAAGGCTGGTGCGTGCGCGGCCTGCCGTGGCACGGGGCCTGAGCTACCTGCGCTACCACGCCAGCATAACGAAAGGGGCAGCCTGGCTGCCCCTTCTTGTTTGTACCGCCGCCGCGGACGCTCAGGCCTGCGCGGATTCCCGCGCCGGCTGCTCGACGACTTCAAACCCCATCGCGCGCACCCCGTCGAGCAGCATGGCATAGGCGGGCGTCACCAGGTCGGCTGGCCCCTTGACCCCCAGGTCGATATGCCGGCGCGCGAAGCGGTCGCCGCGCTGCACGTCGCCGACCGAAGGCAGGCTGAACACGCGGATGCCGGCAAAGGCGGCTTCGACTTTCTCCATCAGTGGAGTCAGCGTGGACTCGGGCGCCTCGAACACATAGAAGGCGCGCTCCTGGTGCTGGACCTGGTGGAACAGGTGCGCATACGCATGGTCGAGCACCCATTCCATCATCGGCCATGCCATCACCGGGAAGCCGGGCATGAAGTGGTGATGTCCCACGGAAAAGCCCGGGATGCGGTTGTAGCTGTTGGGGATGATGCGCGCGCCTTCGGGGAATTCGCCCATCTTGAACCGGTGCTGGTTTTCCGGCTGGTTCAGGTCGGCCTTGACGGGATCGCCGCCGGCGGTCTCCGCGATGCGCAGTGCGATCTGCTCGCGCGCCTCGGGATGCAGCTGCAGCGGCACGCCGAGCGCCGCGGCCGCGCACTGGCGCGTATGGTCGTCGGGCGTCGCGCCGATGCCGCCGGTGCAGAACACCACGTCAGTTCCGGCAAAGGTGCGCCTGAGCGTGGCGGTGATGTGGTCGCGGTCGTCGCCGACATACTGCGCCCAGTCCAGCGCCAGGCCGCGCGTGCCCAGCAGTTCAATGGTGCGGCGCAGATGCTTGTCTTCGCGTCGCCCCGACAGAATCTCGTCGCCGATGATGATCAGGCCGAAACCCATGTTGCCCTCGCTTCAGGAATGTTCGATGCGCCGCACGTCGGAGGGCGCCAGGTCGATGATGTCGCCGCCCGCGGATGGACCGGAGGGTTGCTGTGCCGGCGGCGGTGCGGCGCGTTCAGCGCGCAGCTGCGCCAGCGCGCGCAGGCAGAAATGGCCGAACCACAGTGCCGAAAAGATAAAAATCAGCACGTACAGCCATAGCATGCCGGCCAGCACGAACGGGAACAGGAAGATCACCGCCGCGGACGACACCCACAGCAGCGTGGGCGCCGAGCCCAGCAGACCCACGGCCACGCCGATCACCAGCAGCGGCGTGCGGTGACGCCGCATCAGCGTCTTGCGTTCTTCCGCGCTGGCATGGTCGGACAGCGCGTCATAGGTCATCACCCGGTAGGTCAGCCAGCCCCACAGCACCGGCGGGATCAGCGCGAAGAACGGTGGCACCAGCCACAGCGGCAGCGTCACCAGCACCAGCAACAGGAACACGACGGTGCTGGCGAGCGACTGGAACACGCTGCCGAGCAAGCTACCGCCGTGAGACTTGGCCAGGTCCGGGTAGCTGCGCTCCAGGTGGCGCACCACCGCCGGCACCGAGAACACGCCGATAAACATCAGCATCGATGCGATCACCAGCGGGACCGCCAGCGCGGCAACGAACAGCGGCGCCACCACCGCGCGCATCGATTGCAGGCTGAGCCAGTCCAGTGCGCTGTAGATCCAGCTGGTCAGCACCGAGGCTTCGAGGAAACCGCGCGTGGCGGTCATGATGGGATCCCAGCCCCACCAGAGCAGCCCGCCCCAGAAGAGCGTGGACAGGACGAAAGGCAGCACGGTCAGCAGCAGCATGCGCGGATGCAGCTGGCTGACAAGCGCGCGGCCAAACGAGCGGAAGATATCGTTCATGCAGCGTGGGTCCGAGCGTGGACTCGGCGTTTATGCGGTGGAAGGCGAATACAGCCGGCGTTGGAGCCGGCGCCGGTGCCGGCGGCAAACCGGAACACTAGCATACGCCACTTGCCCCCGCCGCGCGGACTGCGGCGGGGGCGGTAGAGGATCGCTTCAGCGCAGCCGCAGCAGGCGCTTGATGCCGTACCACTGGTGGGCGAGAAAGCCCGTGCCGTAGTCGTGGCCCTTGCCCAGCGGCGGCGGCAGCTGGTCGCGGATACCGGTGGGGTGGTAGCTTTCGGCAAAGACCGCGGTGCCGAACAGCATGTCCCACCATGGGAAGATCACCCCGTAATTGCAGCCGCCCAGCCGCGCCGGGGCACCGTCGGCCTCATGGCCGATGCCAACGGCATGATGGGTGCGATGAAAACGCGGCGAGATCAGCAGGCGTTCGCCGATGTTGCCGAAATGCAGCCGCAGGTTGGCATGCTGCAGGCTCTGCAGCAACTGCGACAGCGCCACCAGCAGCACATATTGCGAGGGCTCGACGCCGACGCCCAGCGCCACCAGCGCGAACACCAGGTCGCGCAGCATGTCGTCCAGCAGGTGGTTGCGGTTGTCGCTCCAGAGTGTCATCTGGCGCTGGCTGTGGTGCACCGCGTGCAGGTGCCACCACCAGCGGAACGTATGCGACAGGCGGTGGTACCAGTAATCGAGCAGGTCGAACAGCAGCAGGTAGACGAAGAAGCTGACCAGCGGCACCGAGGTCACGCCCGGCCACCAGTCCTCGACGTTGATGCGGTGCCAGCCCATCAGCCGCAGGTGCCCTTCGAGCGAGTCGGTCAGCGGCGCCAGCAGGAAGAACATGGCGAGCCGGAACAGCCCGAGGCGGTGGATCGCCGTGTAGACCATGTCGGTGCGGATCGCGGCGCGGTCGGCCACCGGCTCGACCGGACGCCATTTTTCCAGCGGACCCAGGATCAGGAACATCACGGCGATCTGCACCAGCCCCACCAGCAGCCATTCGGTGCCGGTGAAGGCCTCTTCGGCATAGCGGCCGAAGCCCAGGTCATAGACCACAGGCAGCACCACGTCCTGGAACAGCGTGCCTTCGACCTGCCCGATCCAGCCGTTGAGCGACTCCCACATTACCGCCTGCCCTCCTGTTGTCCGCTGGCATGCCGGGCGATCCAGTCGCGGTAGGCCGGATGCTCGCGTAGCGTCGCGAAGCAGAAGCCCTTGCGCTCCAGCCCGGACAGCAGCGGCTCCAGCACGCCCGGCGCCCACGGATCCTTGCGCGACCAGATGCCCAGGTGCGCCATGGTGATGTCGCCATCGCGCAGCTTGTCGAGCGCTCGCTCGAGCAGCATTGCATTCGGGTAGCGATCCGACGCCAGCTCATCGCCCAGGAAACCGGCCGGCGCCCAGCCGACGTGGCGGAAGCCGCACTGCTCGGCCCATTGCAGCGTCTGCGGCGCGGTGCGGCCGCCCGGGGCGCGCCAGAGCGGCATCATCTCGGCACCGGTCATGTCGCGGAGAGCGTCGGCGCTGCGACGCAGTTCGCGGCAGAAACCGGCAGCATCCATCACGGTGTCCTTGCCCGCCTGCGCACCGAACTGCGGCCGCATGGTCACCTGCCCGGCACGCACGCCGCGCAGGTAGACATGGTCGAAAGTATGCGTGCCAAAGGCATGGCCGTCCCCGGCCAGCGCCTTCCAGTATGGCGCCCAGGAGCGGTCGAGCGAACTGTCCTGCCGCACCGTCGGTTCATTGGCCAGGAAGAAGGTCGCACGGATCTTGTGCCGGCGCAGCGTGTCGGCGATCAGCTGCGCCTGGCTCATGCTGCCGGTATCGAAGGTCAGGTAGAGCGTGCCGGCCGGGCAGGCTTTCGCAGCCGCCCCGGTGGCATCCGCCGCATGCAGCGCGGAGGGCAAGGCGCAGGCAAGCGCGAGCCCAGCCAGCATCCTGCCGAATCGTACGAATCCTCGGAATCGCGAAGCCCTGGTATCGCGCATTGGTCCTGCCCCGCCCGGTTCAGTACAGCGGCGCGCGCGTGCGGAAATAGATGCCGTGCGGCGAGCGGCCAACGCGCACGGTCTTGACCAGCTTGCGGCTCGGCACGTCGACCAGTCCGACCGCGCGCGCCCAGCGGAACGTCACCCACAGCGTCTTGCCGTCGGAGGTCAGTTCCATGTCGTCAGGGCCCGGCGGCAGGCCCGTGATGTCGCCGATCTTGGCCAGCGTCTGCTGGTCGATGATGCTGATGCTGCCGGTCACGCGGTTGCTCAGGAACAGGTGGCGCCTGTCTCCCACCGCGCGGAAGTTGTGCGCGCCCTTGCCCGTCTGGATCTGCTTGACCACCGCGCGGGTGCGCCAGTCGATCACGGCAACGTAGTCCGCGCCCGTCATGCCGACCAGCAGGTATTTCTGGTCCGGCGTGACCCAGATGCCGGCCGGCGCGGAGCCGGTCTCCATGCGCCACAACACGTTCTGCGTGATCAGGTCGATCGCGGCGACCTCGTTGGAGTCCTGCAGCGTGATAAAGGCGATGCGGCTGTCGGCGGTGAACGCGATATGGCTGGGGGTCTTGGCCAGCGGGTATTGCTTGGCCAGCTTCAGCGCCTTGCCGTCCCAGCGGTAGACGTCGACGCGGTCGAGCCGGTTGCCGGTGGCGACGAACCACTTCTGGTCGGGCGAGAAGCCGATCTGGTAGGGGTCGTCGATATTGGGCATGCGCTGCTGCACCTTGCCGGTTACCGGGTCCAGGAACACCAGGTCGTTGCCGACCGCGTTGGCGATGATCAGCGACTTGTCGTCGGGCGTCGCGATCAGGTGGTGCGGCTCCTTGCCAATCGGGAAGGTCTCCAGCACCTTCTGCGTGTCCTTGTCGATCAGCGTGACGGTTGCATCACCCGAATTAAGGATCACCACCACTTCCGCCGATGCCGGCGCGGCCATCAGGCCCAGCGCGAGCGCGCCCACCGTGATCCCACCAGCCACCCACCGACGCAATGCGAACATAAGACCCGCTACAAGAAAGAACTGAATCGGCGATTCTAACGTTTGGGCGGCTAATTCCGATGACGTCTCGGCTGACGGCGGAGAAGAATTTGGCAGATTGTTGCGCCGGCACGACCATTCGGGCCGTACGGGCGCCCGCGCCTCAGCGCTGCATCGATTCCCACACCTTCTGCAGCCGCTTTACCGACATCGGCACGGGGGTGCGCAGTTCCTGCGCGAACAGGGCGATGCGGAGTTCCTCCAGCATCCAGCGGAATTCTTCCAGCCGCGCGTCCTCCCCGCCCCGCCCTTGCGTGCGCAGCTGCTTTTCGGCGCGCTGCCATTGCTGCACCAGCGGCGCCATCTCCTGGATGCGCTGGGTATCGCGCGCCGGATCGCCCTTGAGCTTGTCGATGCGCATGGCGATGCCCTTCAGGTAACGCGGGAAGTGGACCAGCTGCGTGTACGGGGTCTCGTCGATAAAGCGCTTGCTCATCACCCGGCCAAGCTGGCATTCCATGTCGGCGTAGGCTGCCGCGAACGGCTTGGCCTGCAGCAGCTTGCGCGGCAGCCCGGCGTATTCGGCAAGGATCGCGCCGGCCAGCCGTGCAATCTCCTGCGCCAGCAGCGACAGCCGCGTGCGGCCTTCGTCCTTGCGGGCGTTGAACTCGGCCTCATTGCGCGGCAGGGGCGCCTGCATGCAGGCGCGTTCCAGCGCCAGCATCACGATCTGGTCGCGCAGCATTTCCTGCGTACCCAGCGTCATGTACTGCATCGCCATCTGCTGCAGCCCGGGTATGTTCTTTTCGATGAACTTGACCTGTTCGCGCAACTGCAGCGCGAACAGCCGGCGCAGCCCCAGGTGGTGGATGCGCGCGGCTTCCTGCGGATCGTCGAAGACTTCGACGTCGCAGTGCGTGCCGCGGTCGACCAGCGCCGGGTAGCCGAACAGCGTCTGGCTGCCCTTGCGGATCTCAAGCAGCTCCGGCAGTTCGCCGAAGGTCCAGCCGGTCAGGTTCTCATACTGGCCAGGCTCTGCGGCCGGCAGCTGCGCGGCCTGGTCGGGCGAGCCGGCTTGCGCGGCCGCCTGCGCCGCAACGCGCTGGAACGACTGCTGAGCCTGGCCGCCCAGCTCGGCGCGCAGTTGCGCCAGGTTGCGGCCCATGTCGAGCTGGCGGCCGTGCTCGTCGATGACCTTGAAGTTCATCGCGTGGTGCGCCGGCAGCGTTTCCAGCTTGAAGTCGGCGCGCTTGACCATGGTGCCGGTCTGCTCGCGGATATCGGCGATCAGCACGTCCAGCAGCTCGCCCTCGCCGAACGGCTGGCGCGAGACAAAGCCGGCCGCAAAGTCCGGCAACGGCACGCAATGGCGGCGCAGCTTCTGCGGCAATGACTTCAGCAGCAGGTGGACCTTCTCCTTGATCATGCCCGGCACCAGCCAGTCGGCGCGCTCCTGCCGCACCTGGTTGAGCGCGTACAGCGGCACGGTCAGCGTCACACCGTCGCGGTGGCTGCCCGGCTCGAAGTGGTAGGTCAGCCCCATGTCCACCCCGGCCACGTTCATGGCCTTGGGGAACAGGTCGGTGGTGATGCCGGCCGCCTCGTGCCGCATCAGCTCGTCGCGGTTCAGGTAGAGCAGCTTGCGGTCCTTGGCGCTTTCGGCCTGGTACCACTGCTCGAAGGTTGTTTGCTGGTTGATCTCGGCCGGGATGGCGCGATCATAGAAGGCGTAGATCAGCTCGTCGTCGACCAGCACATCCTGCCGGCGCGACTTGTGCTCCAGGTTTTCGATCTCCCGCACCAGGCGCTGGTTGTGCGCGAAGAATGGCAGGCGCGTATCGAATTCGCCCTCGACCAGCGCGCGGCGGATAAAGAGCTCGCGCGCTTCCTGCGGGTTCATCGGACCGTAGTGGACACGGCGGTGCTGGTAGACCACCAGGCCGTACAGCGTGGCCCGTTCGAGCGCCAGCACCTGGCCGGCCTTCTTTTCCCAGTGCGGATCGCTCCAGCTCACCTTGAGCAGGTGCCCGCCGATCTGCTCCAGCCACTCCGGCTCAATGCGCGCCAGCGTGCGCGCGAACAGGCGGCTGGTCTCGACCAGCTCGGCCGCCACGATCCAGCGGCCGACCTTGCGCGCGATCAGCGAACCCGGCCACAGGTGGAACTTGATGCCGCGCGCGCCCAGGTACTCGCGGCCCTTGCCGTCGCCATCCTCGATGCGCACGCCGACGTTGCCGAGCAGGCCGGTAAGCAGCGCCTTGTGCACCTGCTCGTAGGTCGGCTCGCTCTCGTTCAGGCGCCAGCCTTGCTCGGCCACCGTGGTCAGCAGCTGCGAATGGACGTCGCGCCATTCGCGCAGGCGCAGGTGCGACAGGAAGCTGGCGCGGCACTGGTCCTGCAACTGGCGATTGGACTTCTTGTGCGTTACCGCGTCCTCGAACCACTTCCACAGCTTGACCCAGCCCAGGAACTCGGACCTCTCGTCCATGAACTTGCGGTGCGCCTGGTCTGCGGCTTCCTGCGCCTCCTGCGGGCGGTCGCGCGGGTCCTGCACCGACAGCGCGCTGGCGATGACCAGCACCTCGCGCAGGCACTGGTGCTCGCGCGCGGCCAGGATCATGCGGCCCACGCGTGGATCGAGCGGCAGCTTGGCCAGCTGCCGCCCCGTCGGCGTGAGCTGGTTGGCGTCATCGACCGCGCCCAGTTCCTGCAGCAGCTGGTAGCCGTCGGCGACGGCGCGGCCCAGCGGCGGTTCGATAAACGGGAACGATTCGATGTCGGTCAGCCGCAGCGCCTTCATGCGCAGGATCACCGCCGCCAGCGACGAACGCAGGATCTCGGGGTCGGTGAAGCGCGGCCGACCGGTGAAATCCGACTCTTCGTATAGCCGGATGCACACGCCGTTGGCCACGCGGCCGCAACGGCCGGCGCGCTGGTTGGCGGCTGCCTGCGAGATCGACTCGACCTGCAGCTGCTCGACCTTGTTACGGTATGAGTATCGCTTGACGCGGGCCATCCCGGTATCGACCACGTAGCGGATGCCCGGCACCGTCAGCGAGGTCTCGGCGACGTTGGTCGCCAGCACGATGCGGCGCGCGTTGGACGGCTTGAATACCCGCTCCTGCTCCTGCACCGACAGCCGCGCGAACAGCGGCAGGATCTCGGTATGCGGCGGATGGTGCTTGCGCAGTGCCTCGGCAGCCTCGCGGATCTCGCGTTCGCCCGGCAGGAACACCAGCACGTCGCCCTGGCCGACGCGGCACAGCTCGTCAACGGCATCGACAATGCCGTCGTAGAGGTCGCGCTCGCGCGCCTGCGCGCTGCGCGCCGCGGCGCCCGGCGGCACGTCGTCGGTGATCGGGCGGTAGCGCACTTCCACCGGATACAGCCGGCCGCTGACCTCGATCACCGGCGCTGGCTTGCCGTTGAGCGTGAAATGCTCGGCAAAGCGCTGCGCATCGATGGTGGCCGAGGTGATGATCACCTTCAGGTCGGGCCGCTTCGGCAGGATCTGGCGCAGGTAGCCGATCAGGAAGTCGATGTTCAGGCTGCGCTCGTGCGCCTCGTCGATGATGAGGGTGTCGTAAGCGCGCAGCAGCGGGTCGTTCTGTGTCTCGGCCAGCAGGATGCCGTCGGTCATCAGCTTGACCGACGCGCCCGCCGACATGGTGTCGTTGAAGCGCACCTGGTAGCCGACATGCTCGCCCACCGGCGACCCCAGCTCCTGCGCGATGCGCTTGGCGGTGGAGGTCGCGGCGATGCGGCGCGGCTGGGTGTGGCCGATCAGCCCCCCACCCTCGCGCCCCGGACCGCGCCCGATCGACAGGCAGATCTTCGGCAGCTGCGTGGTCTTGCCCGAGCCGGTCTCGCCCGACACGATCACGACCTGGCTGGCCAGCAGCGCGGCGGCGATCTCGTCGCGGCGGGCCGAGACCGGCAGGGCCTCGGGGAACGTGATCGAGGGCAGCGGATTGACCACCCGTGGCGGGCGCGGCGGGCGCTCCTGGCGCGGGCCGCGCGGCTGGCGCTGGCCGGGTTCGCCGGCTGGACGGGCGACAGCGGGCTCCGGGCGTCCGGCGGGCGGGCGGGCCGGGCGCTGGGCCTGTCCTCGGGGCTGCCCCTGGGCCTGGCCCGGGGTCTGCCCTTTGGGCGGCCGGGACGGATGGGATGGCGTGGACTGGCCGGCACCGGCCGGCGTCTGCGGGGCGGCGGGTTGACCTGGCCTGACGGGCTTTGCAGCCTTGAAGGGGCGTTGTTCTGACATTGGCCGGGATTATAATCCGCGGGATGAACGCCAGAACCGATACGCCGCAGCCGGCGACCTCTACCGACACGGCAGCCGCCACGGCGGCGGAGCCGCCCGCCACGGCCGAACTCCCACCGCCCGCCCCGATTTCCACCGCGCCCGCCACCGCGCCGGTGCCGGTGGCCGCCGACACCATCGAACGCGGCGGCCCCGACCACCAGCAGTTCGTCGACTGGCTGCGCATGGTGGCGCCATATATCCATGCCTTCCGCGGCAAGACCTTCGTCATCGCCTTCGCGGGCGAACTGGTCAAGTCGGGCGTGCTCAATGCGCTGGTCAACGACGTGGCGCTGCTGCATGCGATGGGCATGCAGATCGTCCTGGTGCACGGTTCGCGCCCGCAGGTGGAAGAGCAACTGGCGCTGCGCCATGTCGAGTCGCAATTCGTCGACGGCGTGCGCATCACCGACAACGCCGCGCTCGAATGTGCCAAGGAAGCCGCCGGCGAGCTGCGGCTCGATATCGAGGCCGCATTCAGCCAGGGCTTGCCCAATACGCCGATGGCCGGCGCGCAGCTGTCCGTGATTTCCGGCAACTTCGTCACGGCGCGCCCGGTCGGCATCGTCAACGGCACCGACTACCAGCACACCGGGCTGGTGCGCAAGATCGATGCCGAGTCGGTGCGCATGTCGCTGTCGCATGGCAAGGTGGTACTGCTGTCGCCGCTGGGCTTCTCTCCGACCGGCCAGGCCTTCAACCTGTCGATGGAGGACGTGGCCAGCGCCACCGCCACCGCGCTCAAGGCCGACAAGCTGATCTTCATCACCGAAGTGCCGGGCGTGCCCGACCCGGTCGGCAAGCTGATGCCGGAAATGTCGCTGCGCACGGCCGTGGAGCGCCTGCAGAACAACCACCTGCCGCCCGACGTGGCCGACTACCTGCGCCACCTGGTCAAGGCGCTCAAGGGCGGCGTGCCGCGCGCGCACCTGATTCCCTATGCGCTGGACGGCTCGGTGCTGTTGGAACTGTTCCTGCACGACGGTGTCGGCACCATGCTTTCCGATACCGACCTCGAAAGCCTGCGCGAAGCCACGCTGGACGACGTTGGCGGCATCCTGCAGCTGATCGCGCCGCTGGAAGCGGACGGCACGCTGGTGCCGCGCGGACGCCACCTGATCGAGCGCGATATCGCCAACTTCTCGGTGATCGAGCACGATGGCGTGCTGTTCGGCTGTGCCGCGCTCTATGACTACCCGCGCGAGAACATGGGTGAAATGGCCTGCCTGACGGTCTCCGCCGAGGCCCAGGGCACCGGTGATGGCGAGCGCCTGCTCAAGCGCATCGAGCGTCGCGCGCGCACGCTGGGCCTGGACAAGCTGTTCGTGCTCACCACGCGCACCGAGCACTGGTTCCTCAAGCGCGGCTTCGTCCACGCCACGGTGGACGACCTGCCCGAAGACAAGCGCAAGCTCTATAACTGGCAGCGCAAGTCGATGGTGCTGATGAAAAAACTGTGACGGCGTAGGGTCAATGGCCGCCGCGCCGCGGCCAGCCGCCCTGCTTGGCTACAATAGCGCCAGCGCCCTCTAGCCCAGTCTAACGAACGAACAAGGAGTCCCCCATGGCCCGCATGGTCCATTGCATCAAGCTGAACAAGGAAGCCGAAGGCCTCGACTTCCCGCCGCTGCCCGGCGAACTGGGCAAGAAGATCTGGCAGAGCGTGTCGAAGGAAGCATGGGCCGGCTGGCTCAAGCACCAGACCATGCTGATCAACGAGAACCGCCTGAATATGGCCGACACGCGCGCACGCCAGTACCTGATCAAGCAGACCGAAAAGTACTTCTTCGGCGAAGGCGCCGATCAGGCGCAGGGCTACGTGCCGCCGCAGTCCTGATTCCCGGACCGCGTCAAACGACGAAGGGGTGCCCGAGGCACCCCTTTTTGCTGGCCGATCGACTGCTGGCCGATCGACTACCGCTTAACGGCCGACTGACCTATGCATCGGATCAGTAGTCCGTGCGCTGCACACCGTCGCCGGTGCCAAGCAGCAGCACGTCCGCGCCACGCAGCGCGAACAGGCCCACCGTCACCACGCCCGGCACCTGATTGACGGTTTGCTCGAGCCCGCGCGGATCGTCGATCTTCAGGCCGGCGACGTCCAGGATCACATTGCCGTTGTCGGTCTTGTAGATGCCACCTTCCTTGGTCATGCGCAGCTTCGGCTGGCCGCCCAGCGCCTGCAGCTTGCGCGCGACCGCCGCACGTGCCATCGGGATCACCTCGACTGGCAGCGGGAAGGCGCCCATGGTACCAACCAGCTTGCTGCCGTCGGCGATGCAGACAAAACGCTTCGCCACCGAGGCAACAATCTTCTCGCGCGTCAGCGCGCCGCCACCGCCCTTGATCATGGCGCCGCTGGCATCGATCTCGTCGGCGCCGTCGACGTACACCGGAATCTCGTCGACTTCGTTCAGGTCCAGCACCTTGAACCCGTGCTGCTGCAGGCGGCGCGTGGAAGCCTCTGAGCTCGACACGGCACCCGCGAAGCGCTCCTTGAACGCCGCCACGGCGTCAATGAAGAGGTTGGCGGTGGAGCCGGTGCCCACGCCCAGCACGGCGCCTTCGGGAACTTCCTGCTTCACATAGTCGGCGGCGGCCTGCGCCACCAACGCCTTGAGTTCATCCTGAGTCATGACAACAGCCAGATTGCGTTGGGGGAAACGCATAGTGTAGCGGATTGAGCGGCATACCCCTCCTCCGGCGGTACAATGGATCGGCCGGGACCGGCGCTCGCCGCCCCGCCAACGCCAACCGAATCGCCAACGATTCAGCGCCAATTCAGCACCAACGACTAAGCGACATGAACCAGCTCGAACAACTCAGGCAGTTCACCACGGTAGTGGCCGACACCGGCGACTTCCAGCTGATGAAGCAATACACCCCGCAGGACGCGACCACCAACCCCTCGCTGATCCTGAAGGCCGTGCAGAAGCCCGAATACCGGCACCTGCTGGAGAAGGCGGTGCAAGACCACCACGGCAACGGCGGCGTCGATGCGGTGATGGACGAGGTGCTGATCGCCTTCGGCTGCGAGATCCTGGCGATCGTGCCGGGCCGCGTCTCGACCGAAGTCGACGCGCGCCTGTCGTTCGACACGACCGCCACCGTCAACAAGGCCCGCCACCTGATCCAGCTGTACGAGCAGCGCGGCATCGCGCGCGAGCGCGTGCTGATCAAGATCGCGTCGACCTGGGAAGGCATCCGCGCAGCCGAGATCCTGCAGCGCGACGGCATCCGCTGCAACATGACGCTGCTGTTCTCGCTCGTGCAAGCCGTGGCCTGCGCCGAGGCCGGCGCGCAGCTGATCTCGCCCTTCGTCGGGCGCATCTTCGACTGGTACAAGAAGCAGGCCGGCGAGCAGTGGGACCCGGTCGCCAACGGCGGCGACAACGATCCCGGCGTGCGCTCGGTGCGCCAGATCTATGACTACTACAAGAAGTTCGGCTATCCGACCGAGGTGATGGGCGCCAGCTTCCGCAGCACCGCGCAGATCCTGTCGCTGGCCGGCTGCGACCTGCTGACCATCAGCCCGGAACTGCTGGAGCAACTGGCCGCCGGCCAGGGTGCGTCCGAGCGCAAGCTGTCGGTCGACCAGGCCCAGGCCGCCAATATCGCCCGCATCGCAGCGGACGAGGCATCGTTCCGCTGGCAGCTGAATGAAGACGCGATGGCCACCGAGAAGCTGGCCGAAGGCATCCGGCTGTTCGCGGCGGATGCGGTCAAGCTGGAAAAGCTGATCGGCGAGATTGCCAAATAAGCGCCAGGTAAGTCGGCAGGTAAGCCGGCAGGGCCGGCTCAGTCGCGCTCAGTCGGGCTCCACGCCCGGCTGCGGCCACAGCAGCGGCAGGCAGGCGCCTGCCGCTGCCTGCACCACGAGGTCCGCGGTCTGGTCCAGCGCGGACGGCAGCGGGTTGATCACGATGACGGGCGCGCCGTGCTCCTTCGCCAGCGCCGGCAGCGCGGCAGCGGGATAGACCAGTCCCGACGTTCCCACTACCAGGCACAGGTCCGAGGTCTGCGCCGCATGCTCGGCACGAAAGCGCGCCACGCGCGGCAGGTCTTCGCCGAACCACACCACCCCCGGGCGCATCAGCGCCCCGCACAAGTGGCAGCGCGGCGGCATGCCGGGCAACGCGCTGGCTTCGTCGCAGCGTCCGCACCCCTCCAGCCATTTGTTGGCGAACAGGTTGCCATGCAGCTCGATCACATGCTGGCTGCCGGCACGCTGGTGCAGGCCGTCGACATTCTGCGTCACCAGCGTGACGCGCTTTTGCACGGCCAGCGCCACCAGCGCGTGGTGCGCCGGATTGGGATGCGCGCCCGCGACCAGCGCGCGGCGGTGCAGATACCACTCCCACACCAGTTCGGGCTGGCGCCGGTAGGCCTCTTCGCTGGCCAGTTCCTCCGGATTGAACCGTTCCCACAGGCCAGTCATCGCATCGCGGAAGGTCGGCACGCCCGACTCGGCCGAAATACCGGCGCCGGTCAGCACGAAGATGCTGCGCGCCTGCGCTATCAGCCGACGCGCCTCTTCCATCCCGGGCCAGGGCTCAGAGGTGGGGCGCAGCGGATCGGCCACCATGGCGTCAGCGCGGCACGCGCCGCTGGCGCACCGCCTCGTACAGGCAGACGCCGCTGGCCACCGAGACGTTGAGGCTCTCGACACCGCCGGCCATCGGGATGCCGACCAGTTCGTCGCAGGTCTCGCGCGTCAGGCGGCGCATGCCCTCCCCTTCGGCGCCCATCACGATCGCGGTCGGGCCCTTGAAGTCGATGTCGTAGAGGGATTTCTCGGTACCGTCGGCGGTTCCGATCACCCAGATGCCGCGTTCCTGCAGCTCGCGCAGCGTGCGCGCCAGGTTGGTCACGGTGATATACGGCACGGTCTCGGCCGCGCCGCTGGCCACCTTGGCCACGGTTGCATTGAGGCCGACGCTGCGGTCCTTGGGCGCGATCACCGCGTGCGCGCCGGCGCCGTCGGCCACGCGCAGGCAGGCACCCAGGTTGTGGGGATCGGTGACGCCGTCGAGCACCAGCAGCAGCGGCGTGCCTTCGATGCCATCCAGCAGTTCGTCCAGGTTCAGCGCGAGGGCAACGTCTTCGGCCCGCGCGACCACGCCCTGGTGCCGGTCGGTGCCCGCCATGCCGCGCAGGCGCTCGGCGTCGACCGGATGCAGGCGCACGCCCAGGCTCTCGGCCAGGCGCGCGAAGTCTTGCATGCGCCGGTCGCGGCGGGCGGATTCGATGTAGATATCCGACACGCCCTTGGGATCTTGCCGCAGGCGCGCGGTCACGGCGTGGAAGCCGATCAGGAGTTTTTGTTTAGCCATGGGCGCGATTGTACTCGCCCGGGCGCTGTCCCCGTGCAGCGGGGACAGCGGTTAGCCTTAACCAGGCCTGACGTGCCTTAACGCTTGCGCGGCGTGCGCTTGGCGGCGGACTTGCCGGCCGTTTTGGCAGGACGTGACTTCGAAGCCGGCTTGCGCGGCTTCTCCAGGTGCGCGGGCTTGGGCTTGGCCGCGCGCTTGGCCGGCTTGCCGCCAGTACCGATGTGTGGCTTGAGCGGCGTGATCACCGCTTCGAACACCGGCTGCTCCTCGATCACGCGGTCGAGCGTCTCGTCGAACGACTCCTCCGGCTTGGACGATCCGCCCAGCAGCGCCGCCAGCTGGCGGCCCTTCTTGCGCGCCGGCACCGCATGGGCGGCCGGAACGCGCGGCTGGGTGTCGGTGCCCGTTGCGCGCGCGCGCAATGTCTTGGCCGACGGCTCCTGCACGAGGCGGAAATCGATCTTGCGTGCATCGAGGTCCACACGCGAGACCTGCACGCGCACGCGGTCGGTCAGGCGATAACGGATGCCGGTGCGCTCGCCACGCAGTTCATTGCGGGCCTCGTCGTACTGGAAGTAATCGCTGCCCAGTTCGGTCACGTGCACCAGCCCCTCGACATATAGTTCGTCGAGCTGCACGAAGATGCCAAACGACGTCACGGCGCTGACGGTGCCGGCAAAATCGCTGCCCAGCTTGTCGCGCATGAAGTAGCACTTGAGCCAGGCCTCGACATCGCGCGACGCTTCGTCGGCGCGGCGCTCGTTGGCCGAGCAATGCAGGCCAAGCTCGTCCCAGATCGCCTCGTTGCGCCTGGCGCGCGCGGCGGCCAGTTCCGCCTTCTGCTCGGCGTCCTTGGCCTGCAGGCGGCGCGCCTTGGGCGAGATCGCGGTGTTCAGCTCGGTACCGTGCGCAAAGGCCGGCTGGTACTTGGTGTGCGCAAGCACGGCCTTGATCGCGCGGTGCACCAGCAGGTCGGGATAGCGGCGGATCGGGCTGGTGAAGTGCGCATAGGCCCCGTACGCCAGGCCGAAGTGGCCGATGTTGTCGGGGCTGTAGACGGCCTGCTGCATCGAGCGCAGCAGCATCGTCTGCAGCATCGGCGCATCGGGGCGGGACTTGATCTTGTCCATCACCTCGGCATAGTCGGACGCCTGCGGCTTGTCGCCGCCGCCCAGCGACAGGCCGGCGGTCTTCAGGAACTCGCGCAGGTTCTTCAGCTTCTCTTCGCTGGGGCCGGCGTGGATGCGGTACAGCGCCGGGTGCTTGAAGCGCTCGAGGAAATCCGCCGCGCACACGTTGGCGGTCAGCATGCATTCCTCGATCAGCCGGTGCGCATCGTTGCGGGTGCGCGGCAGGATCTGCTCGATCTTGCCCTGCGCATTGCAGACGATATAGGTCTCGGTGGTGTCGAAGTCGATCGCGCCACGCTCGCGCCGCGCCTTGAGCAGGACCTGGAACAGCTCGTACAGGTTCTGCAGGTGCGGCACCAGCTCGGCACGCTTGTGTGCCTCGGGACCCTTGGTGTTGGACAGGACCGACCAGACCTCGTTGTAGGTCAGGCGCGCGGTCGAGTGCATCACCGCGGGATAGAACTGGTAGCCCTTGAGTTCGCCCTTGGCGGTGAGCACCGCATCGCAGACCATGCACAGCCGGTCGACGTTGGGATTGAGCGAGCACAGTCCGTTGGACAGCTTCTCCGGCAGCATCGGAATCACGCGGCGGGGGAAGTAGACAGAAGTGGCGCGGTCCAGCGCATCGGCATCCAGCGACGCGCCGGGGCGCACGTAATGCGACACATCGGCGATCGCCACGATCAGGCGCCAGCCTTTCGCACGGCCGATCTTGACCGGCTCGCAATAGACCGCGTCGTCGAAGTCGCGCGCGTCTTCGCCGTCGATGGTCACCAACGGAATATCGCGCAGGTCGATGCGGTGGTCCAGGTCGGCCTGGCGCACCTCGTCCGGCAATGCGGCGGCTTCCTTGGCCGCCGCCGGGGAGAAGGCGTGCGGCACGCCATACTTGCGCACCGCGATCTCGATCTCCATGCCGGGATCGTCGATCTCGCCGAGGATTTCCACCACGCGACCCACCGGCTGCACATAGCGGTCGGGATATTCGATCAGCTCGACGCTGACCACCTGCCCCACGCGCGCCTTGCCCTGCGCCTTGGGCGGAATCAGGATGTCCTGGCTGATGCGCTTGTCCTCCGGCGCGACCACCAGCACGCCGCCCTCGCTCAGCAGCCGTCCGATCACGTAGCGGTTGGCGCGCTCGATGATCTCGACGATCTGGCCCTCGGGCCGGCCGCGGCGGTCGTAGCCCACCACGCGCACTTGCGCGCGGTCGTTGTGCATGGCCTTCTGCAGCTCGCGCTCGGGCAGGAAGATATCGTCTTCGCCATCGTCGCGGATCAGGAAGCCGAAGCCGTCGCGATGGCCCTGCACGCGGCCGGTGACGAAGTTGGGCTGGTGGGCCAGTTCATAGCGGCCCTTGCGGTTCAGTTCGATCTGGCCGTCGCGTTCCATCGCTGCCAGGCGCTTCTGGAAGCCGTCATGCTCCTTGCGCGTGACCGACAAGGCCTTGGCGATATCGCCTGCCGACTGCGGAGATCCCGACGTTCTCAGCACGCCCAGGATTTCTTCCCGGCTGGGGATCGGATAGTTGTTCTGATTCAATTTTTTCTGGAAACTATTTGACAAAATTCTCGCGCTCTCTATAATGAGCGCTTCGGTTGTTTCGACACCTGCCCAGGTGGCGGAATTGGTAGACGCACTAGGTTCAGGTCCTAGCGGTGGCAACACTGTGGAGGTTCGAGTCCTCTCCTGGGCACCAGATCACCGGGAAACCCGCAGCGCTTTCGAGCCCTGCGGGTTTTTTGTTTTCGGCGCATTGTTGGCGTACCAGATCCGGCAACTTCCACTCCTTGCTTGGCGGCAATCCGCCGCGGTGTCATACGTGAGCGTACGGGGTTTTTCCCGTCCTTGAAACCGCGCGCAATGCCTTGCGCGGCAACCAAACCACATCGGCCCGGCAATGTCGAGGAGTGTAACAGCTTCAGTGGCGATTCCGGCATTCCGACGACCACCATATCGCGTCCCCGTCCCTGCCATCGTGACATCGTCATCAGGACGGCACGCTTCGCGCAACTGAACGCGCAGCTGGTCACCTCGGCGGTGCGCCAGGCCGGCGTGCCTCGCCTTGGTGGTGGGCGGCGCGGACAGCCTCCATGCCGTACCGGATGTGCAACTGGTGGATACGCCGACCTTTCCCCAGGCGTACAAGACCGAAGCCCTGGCGGGCCGCGATTTCCTCAATGCGCTGCATGGCGAGCAACAGATCGACTGGACCTTCCTGTCGCCGTCGGCGCTGTTCGAGCCGGGCGAGCGCACCGGCAAATTCCGTATCGGCGAGGAAGCCCTGCTGAGCGATGCCGCGGGCAAGAGCTGGATCTCGATGGAGGACTACGCGATTGCGATGCTCGACGAGATCGAAAAGCCGGCGCATTCGCGCCAGCGTTACACGGTCGGCCATTGACGCCATCCGTGCCCGTGCCGCGCGGCGGGCGACGCCGGCACAGGTGCGGCGAGCCGCGCTCAGGCGCTCGCGTCGTCGTCGAGCAGGCTGGCGCGCTTGCCGCGCTTGAGCCACGCGCCCAGGTTGTGCGGGCGCAGCGTGTCGTACTCTTCGAACGGTTGGTGGATCCAGGGGTTCGACGGCAGGAAAGTCACGTGATAATCCGGCTCGATCTTCGAGCAGGCCTTGTACCACAGCACCGCCGAGCGCACCTCGGTCACCGCCGGATAGCGTTCCTTCAGGTGGCGGCCCACGCGTTCCAGCGTGATGCCCGAATCGACCAGGTCGTCGACCAGCAGGATCTTGCCCGACAGCTCGCCGCGCGTCATGGTGATGTACTGCGCGATATCCAGGTCGCCCTGCTGCGTGCCGGCGGCTTCGCGATAGCTGCTGGTGGCCAGGATCGCCAGGGGCACGTCAAAGATGCGCGACATCTGGTCGCCCACGCGCAGGCCGCCGCGCGCCAGGCACAGGATCTTGTCGAACTTCCAGCCCGACTCATGCACGTTCAGCGACAGGCGTGCGATCAGGCGGTGGTATTCGTCCCACGAGACCCACAGGTTCTCTTCATCGTTGGTTGGCAGGTTCATCGTTTTGCTCTAGATATCTTCGTGGCCGGTTGGCCCGGATCGCCAATAAGGCTCGGCCCGCTTGCGCGGGCCGATGATCTGTTGCAGGCCGCGGCGTTCGTGGCGCCGCGGCACTACGTCGTGCTTCCGGTGGTTGCCAGGTCAGGCCTTGTACGGGTGACGCAGCAGGATGGTCTCGTCGCGGTCCGGACCGGTCGAGATCATGTCGATCGGGATGCCGACCACTTCTTCCACGCGCTTCAGGTAGACGCGGGCCGCCTCGGGCAGCGCGTCCCACGACTTCACGCCGAATGTCGACTCGTTCCAGCCCGGGAACTCTTCATAGACCGGCTCGCAGCGCGCCACGGCGTCAGAGCCGCGCGGCAGGATGTCGACGGTCTGGCCGTCGAGCGTGTAGCCGACGCACAGCTTGATGCTGTCCAGGCCATCGAGCACGTCCAGCTTGGTCAGGCACAGGCCCGACACGCCGTTGATCTGCACCGAGCGCTTGAGCGCGGCGGCATCCAGCCAGCCGGTGCGGCGCGGACGGCCGGTGACGGAACCGAATTCCTTGCCGACGTTGGCCAGGCGCACGCCGACCTGGTCTTGGCGCTGCGGGTTGTCGTTGTCGTACAGCTCGCTCGGGAACGGGCCCGAGCCCACGCGCGTGCAGTAGGCCTTGGTGATGCCCAGGATGTAGTTCAGGCGGCCCGGGCCGACGCCGGCGCCCGCGGCGGCTGCACCGGCCACGCAGTTGCTCGAGGTCACGAACGGATAGGTGCCGTGGTCGACGTCGAGCAGCGTGCCTTGCGCGCCTTCGAACATCAGGTTGCCACCGGCGGCATTGACCGCGTACAGCTCAGCCGAAACGTCGGCCACCATCGGGGCCAGGCGCGGCGCGAAGGCCAGCGCGTCGTCCAGCGTCTGCTGGAAGTCCACGGCTTCAGCGCCCAGGTACTGGGTCAGCATGAAGTTGTGGTAGTCCAGGTTCTCGCGCAGGCGCTCGGCGAACTGCTCGGGATCGAACAGGTCCTGCACGCGCAGCGCGCGGCGGGCAACCTTGTCTTCATACGCCGGGCCGATGCCGCGACCGGTGGTACCGATCTTGGCCGCGCCGCGACGGGCTTCGCGCGCCTTGTCGATGGCGACGTGGTACGGCAGGATCAGCGTTGCCGCTTCGGAGATGCGCAGGCGGCTCTGCACCTGCAGGCCGGCGGCTTCAAGTTCTTCGATTTCACGGAACAGCGCCTCGGGCGACAGCACTACACCGTTGCCGATGTAGCAGATCGTGCCTTCGCGCATGATGCCCGACGGGATCAGGCGGAGAATGGTCTTCTTGCCGCCGATGATCAGGGTGTGGCCGGCGTTGTGGCCTCCCTGGAACCGCACCACGCCCTTTGCATGGTCGGTAAGCCAATCGACGATTTTTCCTTTGCCTTCGTCACCCCACTGGGTGCCGATCACGACGACATTGCGTCCCTGGCCTACTGCGGATGCGGACATATTGCTTTGGTCAATAGGTTAAAAACGTATTCTACTCTTGTTGCAGGGCGATTCCCGATTTTTGGCCGGGATTGCTCGTCCTGCGTCAGCGCGGCACCACGGCCCAGCTGGAATCCTGGCGCACCAGCTGGCGATCGCAGTTGAATTCGTCGAGCTCGTGGGTATGGCCGGGCAACGACTGGATCACGATCTCGCCGGCGGCACGCAGCGCGGAAATCGCCGCCCGCAGTGCCGGGTCCGCATCCCAGGGTGCGAATATCGCCTGGGCGCGCACTTCCACCGGTGACAGCGACGCCACTTCGCGCAAGTCGAGCGAGAAACCCGTCGCCGGGCGAGCGCGGCCGAAGGCTTCGCCCACCTTGTCATAGCGCCCGCCACGGGCCACGTAGTTGGGCAGGCCCGCCACGTAGGCCGCGAACATCACACCGCTGTGATAGTGGTAACCGCGCAGGTCCGACAGGTCGATATTGACGCTGGCGCCACGCACCTGCACCGCCAGCGCCGCGAGTTCGTCCAGCGCGCGGCCGATCGCCGGGCTCGCCGGCAGCGTGGCGCGGGCGCGGTCCAGCACTTCCACGCCGCCGTACAGCGTTGGCAGCGCCAGCAGCGCATCGCGTTCGGTCTGCGGCATGCCCGCGGTCAGCTCGCGCAGCGCGGGCACGTCCTTGGTCTCGAGCGCGGCAAAGAGCGCGTCCTCGGTCTTGCGGATCGACGGCAGTCCGGCCAGCAGCGCCTCCAGGATGCCGGCGTGGCACAGGTCGATGCGGATCTCCGACAGGCCCGCCGCCTGCAGCGCGGCCAGCATCAGCTCCTGGATCTCGACGTCGGCTTCGAGGCCGGCGTGGCCGTAGATCTCGGCGCCGATCTGGATCGGCTCGCGCGTGGCATGGAAGCCCGCCGGGCGCGCGTGCAGCACGTTGCCGGCATAGCACAGGCGCGTCACGCCGGGCCTGTTCAGCAGGTGGGCGTCGATGCGCGCGACCTGCGGCGTGATATCGGCACGCAGGCCCATGGTGCGGCCCGACAGCTGGTCCACCAGCTTGAGCGTGCGCAGGTCCAGGTCATGACCGGTACCGGTCAGCAGCGACTCCAGGTACTCCAGCATCGGCGGCATCACCAGCTCGTAGCCGTAGGTGCGGAACAGGTCCAGCATGCGGCGGCGCAGTTCTTCGATCTTGCGCGCTTCCGACGGCAGCACGTCGGCAATGTTTTCTGGCAGCAGCCAATGGTTGGACATGGTGAATCTCTTTTCGGTCATTCGGTTACCCCGCGGGCTCGGCGCCCGCGGTGCCGGGCCGCGCCCGGCACATTGTTGCCGCGGTCTTGCCTCCCGGCGCGCCCGGTCCATCACTCGGCAATGATGGCTCCAGCCGGACAAAACCCCGGCAAGCCGGGGTTTCGTCAATTCGCCGCACGGACAAGCGGACGTTCTAGCGCTTGCCTCCGGATCCGCCGGACGCGGCCGCCGCGGCACCGCCGCTGGAACGCATGTAGCGGAAGAAGTCGGAATTGGGCTCCAGCACCAGCACGTCGCGCTTGTCGCGGAAGGTGTTGCGATACGCTTCCATGCTGCGCCAGAACTGCGCGAACTGCGGGTCGCGGCCAAAGGCATCGCCGTAGATCTGCGACGCCTTGGCATCGCCATTGCCCTTGATCACCTGGGCATCGCGATAGGCCTCGGCCAGCACCACTTCGCGCTGGCGGTCGGCGTCGGCGCGGATCTTTTCGCCCTCGGCGGCACCGGTGGAGCGCAGCTCGTTGGCCACGCGCTTGCGCTCGGCCTCCATGCGCCGGTACACCGATTCGCTGATCGCCGGCAGCAGGTCGACGCGCTTCAGGCGCACGTCCAGGATCTCGACGCCCACCGACTTGGCGTATTCGACCATGCCGTTGCGGATAGCCTGCATCACCTGTTCGCGCTCGCCCGCGACCACGTCGGCCACGGTGCGCCTGCCGAACTCCTCGCGCGCCACGGCGTCGATACGCTGGGTCATGCGGTCCTGGGCGCCACGCAGGTTGCCGCCAAAGGCGACGAAGAACTTGCGCGGATCGGTGATGCGCCATTTGACGAACCAGTCCACCACCATGCTCTTTTGCTCGGCGGTCAGGAAGCGCTCGTTGGCGGCCACGTCGATGGTCTGCAGGCGGCGGTCCATGAAGACCACATTCTGGAACGGCGGCGGCAGCTTGAAATGCAGGCCGGGCTCACGCACCACCTGCTTGATCTCGCCGAAGGCGAACACCACCGCGTACTGGCGCTGGTCGACCACGAACAGCATCGACGACACCACGGCCAGCAGGATGAAAAAGCCGATCGAGAAGGAAATCAGTCGGTTCATGACGGGTCTCCTCAGCGCGAGTCGCGGTCACGGTTGCGCAGCGATTCGCGCGACCGGGTATCCGGCGAAGTCTCGGGAGCCGGTGCCGGCGTGCCGCCGGCACCCGGCTGACCCGGGGTGGCCGCACGGCCATCGCCGCCTTGCGCCATCAGCTTGTCCAGCGGCAGGTAGAGAAGGTTGTTGCCCTGGCGCGCGTCCACCAGCACCTTGGTCGAATTGGTGTAGATCTGCTGCATGGTTTCGAGATAGATCCGGTCACGCGTCACCTGCGGCGCCTTGGCGTACTCCGCCTGGACCGAGCGGAAGCGCGAGGCATCGCCCTCGGCCTGCGCCACCACGCGGGAGCGGTAGGCCTCGGCCTCCTCCTTCAGGCGCGCCGCGGTACCCTTGGCGCGGGGGATGATGTCATTGGCATAGGCCTGGCCTTCGCTGATCGCGCGCTCGCGGTCCTGGCTGGCCTTGTTGACGTCATCGAATGCCGCCTGCACCTGCTCGGGCGGCTGCACGCTCTGCACGTTGACCGACAGCACGCGGATGCCGGTCTTGTAGGCCGACAGGATGGCCTGGATCGACTTGGCCAGGCTCTGCGCGATCTGCTCGCGGTTCTCGTACAGCACCGCATCCATCTTGTTGCGGCCGACGATCTCGCGCACCGAGGTCTCGGCGGCCTGGGTCACCAGTTCCTCGTCGCCGCCGCGGTCGGTCTTGTTGAAGAACAGGAACTCGGTAGCGTCCTGGATGACGTACTGCACGGTGAAGCGCACGTCGATGATGTTCTCGTCCTGCGTCAGCATCGACGAGTCTTTCAGGTTGCTGTCCTTGATCGACGTGGAGCGGCCCACTTCGACCGAGCGCACCGCCGACAGATTGACAACCTCGGCCGACTGGACCGGCCAGGGCAGCCGCCAGTTGATGCCGGGACCGGCCGAATACTTGAACTTGCCGAATTGCAGGATCACGGCGGTCTGGCCTTCCTGCACCATGAAGAAGCCGCTGGCCAGCCAGATGCCGACCACCGCGGCCACGATCACACCGACGCCCACGCCCGAGCTCTTGCCCGGGGTGCGTGGGCCGCCGAAGCCCTGGTTGCCGCCACCGCCGTTTTCCTTGCGGCCGAGCAGGCCATTCAGGCGGCGGTTGAAGTCGCGCCACAGTTCGTCCAGGTCCGGCGGGCCGCCATCCTGCTGCGGGCGCTGGTTCTGCTGGCGGTTGTCGTCGCGGCCGTCCTTCTTCTCGTCGTCGTCACCATTGCGACCCCAGCGCGGATCGTTCAGCGAGAAGATGGCGCGCAGGCGCTGCCAGCCCGCGCGTGGCGCGAAACGGCTGCCTGGTATCAGGCTCGAATCAGCATTCCGGGGAAACTGGGGCATGAAGTGCACGGGTCCGGGGAAGTTTGTAACAGGGGGATTCTAGCAGTCATCTGCGCCACATTTGCCCAAATCGCGACCAATCCGTGGAAAGGCACGCCAAACCGGGCCGCCGAAGCACCGCTGCGGCATCCAGGCCGCGCGAAAGGCCGCGCTGGCCCGGCTCAGGACCTTACCCCCGACTGGGCGCCATCGGCGCCATCGCCTGCCAGATCGTCGCTGTCGCTACCGTTCTCATACAGATGGGCGTCACCCAGCCGCTGATCATAGGGCGCAGGCTCCGGCGGGCGGCTGGCCAGCCACTGGGCCACCTCGACCACCGATTCGCGCAGCGCATCCAGGCCGATGCCTTCGCGGGCGCTCAGGAACACCCGCGTGGGAATGCCATCTTCATCGCGCTCGATGCGCGGGCCCTGCTCCAGCAGTTCGGGCGCCGCATCGATCTTGTTCATCACCACGATCTGCGGGATGTCGGACGCGTCGATCTCGGCCAGCACGCGGTTGACCTGTTCGATCTGCTCATGGCGCACCGGGCTGGAGGCATCGACCACATGGAGCAGCAGGTCGGCATGGACCGTTTCCTCGAGTGTGGCACGGAACGCCGCCACCAGCTGCGTGGGCAGGTCGCGGATGAATCCGACCGTGTCCGACAGCACCACGTTGCCCAGCCCGTCCAGGAACAGCCGGCGCGAGGTGGTATCGAGCGTGGCGAAGAGCTGGTCGGCCGCGTAAGCGCGCGCCTTGGTCAGCGCATTGAACAGCGTCGACTTGCCCGCGTTGGTATAGCCCACCAGCGAAATGCTGAGCGTATCGTTGCGCGCGCGTGCGCGCCGCTGCGTGCTGTGCTGGCGCTGCAGCCGCGACAGGTCCGCCCTGAGCCGCTTGGCACGGTCGTCCAGCATGCGCCGGTCCAGCTCGAGCTGGCGCTCGCCGGGGCCGCCACGCATGCCAATACCGCCCTTCTGACGCTCCAGGTGGCTCCACGCGCGCACCAGCCGCGAGGCGCGGTACGTCACCTGCGCCAGCTCGACCTGCACCTTGCCGACGTGGCTCTGCGCACGCTGACCGAAGATGTCCAGGATCAGGCCGGTGCGGTCGATCACGTGGCGGTTCAGGAAGCGCTCGAGGTTACGCTGCTGCGCCGGGCTGAGCGCGTGGTTGAACACGACCACGTCGGCGTCGAGCGCGTCGGCGGCTTCCTTCAGCTCCTCGGCCTTGCCTGAGCCAATAAACAGCGCCGGGTCCGGCCGCGAGCGGCGGCCCGTCAGCGTATGCACCGGCAGCGAGCCGGCGGTGGAGGTCAGCAAGGCAAGTTCGCTGAGGCTTTCCTCGAAGTCGTGCTTGCCGAAATCGACGCCGACGAGAATGGCGCGCGACGGGGCAGTATTGGAAGTAGCTCTGGGATCCAAGGGATGGCGCGAATGCGCTGGGAATTAGGAATAGCGAGGAATAGCGGAACGCTTTCCGATGGTTTCAGGGGATGACCGACGGAAGTCCCGTCCTGCCCTGGCCCCAGCCGGAATGGCTACCCGCACCGGGCGGAAGGCCGCGGCGGCGAGGTGCGCCGCCAATCCGGCAGGCACCGGCCGCGCTGGCGCACCGGTACCGGGCATCGGTGCAACCCTGCGGGCTGCCAGGCCGATGCCTTGGGTCGGCGGCCGCAGCTTTGCGCGGCCGCGAGGCAGATCAGTTCTCGGAGGAATCATCCACGCGGAAGTTGACCGCGCGCGCCGGAACGACGGTGGAAATCGCATGCTTGTAGACCATCTGCGTCACGGTGTTACGCAGCAGCACGACGTACTGATCGAACGATTCGATATTGCCTTGCAGCTTGATGCCATTGACGAGGTAGATGGACACCGGCACGTGCTCTTTGCGCAGCGCGTTCAGGAACGGGTCTTGTAGCAGTTGCCCTTTGTTGCTCATGGCACACTCCAAATTTATAGGTTTAGTGGTGAATGATGGGGATGGAACTCCCCAGTTCAAGTCAATCGGCGCAAAAACGCGCCAGAAAAAAGATCAAAAACGGTACCAAGTCGGCGTCAATGCACAGGGAACCCCCCTGCTACCGTGAATTTAGCCGCAGTTCCAAACGAACGCAAACGAAAACTGGCCCGCCAAGGATCCGATTCCGGACTCAATCCTTCGAGTCCGCGTACGGGTTTTTGTTCGTACGGAATTCGATGCGCAGAGGGGTGCCCTTGAGCTTGAATGCCGCACGGAAACGGTTTTCCAGATAGCGCCGATAGGTCTCCGCGACCCCCGACAGCGCGTTGCCATGGATCACGATGATCGGCGGATTCGAGCCACCCTGGTGCGCATAGCGCAGCTTGGGACGCGACGCGCCGACGCGCTTGGGCTGCTGGAATTCCACGGCTTCCTGCAGCACGCGCGTCAGCTGCGGCGTCGGCAGCTTGACCATGGCCGCGGCATAGGCGTCGTCGACGGAACGCATCAGCGCGCCGATGCCGGTGCGCTCGCGCGCCGACACAAAGTGGAAATTCGCGAAATTCAGGAATTGCAGCTTGCGCTCGAGGTCGTGCTTGATGCGGTCGCGGGTATGGCCATCCAGCCCGTCCCATTTATTGACGCCGACCACCAGAGCGCGTCCGGATTCAACGATAAAGCCGGCGATATGCGCGTCCTGGTCGGAAATGTCCTGTTGCGCATCCAGCAGCAGAATCACGACGTTGGCATCGGCGATCGATTGCAGCGTCTTGACCACTGAAAATTTTTCAATCGCCTCGAACACCTTGCCGCGCCGGCGCAGGCCCGCCGTGTCGATGAGCGTATAAGGCTTGCCGCCGCGTTCGAATTCCACGTAGATGGCGTCGCGGGTCGTGCCCGGCATGTCGAACGCGATCACACGCTCTTCACCGATCAGCGTGTTGACCAGCGTGGATTTCCCCACATTGGGGCGCCCGACGATGGCGATCTTGACACCCCTGCCGTCAGCGGGCTCTTCCGCGGCCAGTTCCGGGCGCTCCTGCACGGCCAGCTCGATCGCCTCGTCGACCAGTTCGCGCACGCCATCGCCGTGGGCAGCGGAGATCGCGTACGGATCGCCCATGCCGAGTTCGTAGAAATCCGCGGCGACCGAGGTGTACTTCATGCCCTCGGCCTTGTTGACCGCCAGCATGATGCGCCGGCCGGTCTTGCGCAGGTAGTCGGCAATCGCGCGGTCTTGCGGCGCCAGGCCCAGGCGGCCGTCGACGATGAAGATCACCACGTCGGCCTCGACCACCGCCTGCTTGGTCTGCTTGGCCATTTCGGCGACGATGCCTTCCTTGACCACCGGCTCGAAGCCGCCGGTATCGATGGCAATGAACGGACGCTCGCCGACGCGGCCCTCGCCATAGTGGCGGTCGCGCGTCAGGCCCGGCAGGTCGGCGACGAGCGCGTCGCGCGACCGGGTCATGCGGTTGAATAGCGTCGACTTCCCCACATTGGGACGGCCGACAAGTGCGATAACTGGTTTCATGCAATAAACGGAAACGGGGGCCGGCACCTGCCGTCCCCCGGTTACTCCGGAGTCAATGGATCCGACAGCACGCGCACCCGCTGGGTGCGCCATGCCGCTTGTCCTGTCGGGGCGCGGCGCCGGTCAGCAACCCGCTGCGCAATTTGCCGCACGACCAGGGATCATGCTACCGGATTCGGCGCGCACCGTACCGACAGGTGTACGGCAGCGCGCACTGCTTGCTGGTCAGCCCGGCTGGAACCCGAAGACGTCGCCGTCGCGGGTCTGTATCACCAGCGTCTGCCCCGCCACCACCGGCGCGGCGGTGATGGCGCTGCCATCGGTCTTCATGCGGGCGACGACCTGGCCGTCCTCGCGCGACAGGAAGTGGACATAGCCTTCGAAGTCGCCCATCACCACCGAGCGACCCAGTGCCAGCGGCGCACCCAGGCGGCGGTTGCGCATCTGATCGTTCTTCCAGCGCTCGGCGCCGTTCTGGCGGTCAAAGGCATGCACGACCGACTGCTCGTCGCTGGCATAGATCGCATTGTCATCCTGCGCGGGACCGCTCGGCGAGGAGAAATCCTTGCCCCACTGCGGCTGGCCGGTGGCCAACTCGAGGCAGGCCACGCGCCCCTGGAAGGTGGTGGCGCAGACCTGGCGGCCGCTGATCATCGGCTGGCCGGTGACATCGTTCAGGCGCTCGATCTCGGACACGCCCTTGGGATAGGAGATCGTGCTTTCCCAACGCAGCACGCCGTTGCCCGGCGTCAGCACGCCCAGCTTGCCGCCGGGGAAACCCATCACGATGCCGTCACCGGCAAACACCATGCCCATCGCGGCACGCAGGTTGAGCGGCGTCTGCGAGCGCTGGTAGATCCAGCGGCGCTCGCCGCTTCCGGCGTCGAGGCCGAACACGCGCGTGTCAGTGGTGCGCACCACCACCAGGCCGTTGCCGACCAGCGGCGCGGACAGCACCTCGCCGTTGACCTGCTTCTTCCAGATCTGCTTGCCGCTGGCGTCAAAGGCGTAGATCGCGCCCTTCTCGCCGGCGACCGCGGTCACCGAGCCATCGCTGCCCGGGCCGGAGGTCAGGTCCAGGTCGGTCTTGGCCTTCCACAGCACGCGCCCGGAGGCGCCTTCCAGCGCCATCAAGTTGCCGTTGTTGGACGACACGTAGACATTGTTGCCCGCCGCGGCGGGCTGCATCGAATACGGTCCGCTCTTGCCCACATCGGCCTTCCACGCCTGGCGCACCGTCAGCGTGGCCGAAACCGGCTTGAGTTCGGCGGGCGGGTGCTTGTTTTCCTTGCTGAACAGCGAGCAGCCGCCCAGCGCGGCCAGGCAGGCAGCCGCCACCAGCGCACGGGTCACGGGGCGGGCGGGCTGGCGATGTATGGCACGGGAAAGCACTGACGTCATAAGGTTACGATCCTGGTTTTGCGTGATGCCACAAAGCGCGTGCGGCCGCATCAGGCCACGCCTAGCGCATCGAGCTTGAACTGGATGATCTGGCGCGTGGCCGGCTCGGTCCCGCCCAGCTTGTCCAGCGCCTTGCGATAAGCCGCGCGCGCGTCGTCGCGCTTGTCCTGCGCGGCGAGCAGGTCGCCGCGGCGGTCGGCATACAGCGACGCGAACGCTGCCGGCGGTTCGTCCTTCAGCAGCGCCAGGCCCTGGTCATAGGCCTTTTCGTCGAGCAGCACGCCGGCCAGGCGCACCCGCGCCAGATGCGCGTATTCTTCGTCGCCGTGGTCGACGGCCCACTGCAGCTGGGTCTTGGCCGCGGCCAGGTCGCCCGCGTCGTACAGCACGCGGCCGGCGACCAGCGCGCTCATCTGGCCATAGGCGGTACGCCCGAACTTGTCTTCCAGGTCGGTCGCGGCGCGCTTGACGCGTTCGACGTCGCGCGCCTCGGCGGCCTTGAGCACCTGCTCGTACAGCACCGCGGCCTCGCCGGCCTGCTTGCGCTCCCAGTACTTCCAGCCGTTCCAGCCGGCAAACGCCAGCAGCGCGGCGATGAGCACCCAGGTCAGCGCATTGCCGTACTGGCGCCACCAGGCCTTCAGATTCTCAAGCTGTTCCTGTTCTTCTAGATCGTAAGCCATGTCGAGGCAATCACCTGCGTTGGTTGGATACGGGCGTCTTGGATGACGGTGGGGCCGATGCGCGCTTATTCCGCGCTATTCCGCGCTTACTCGCTGGCGCCGATCATGGCGTCGATCAGGTAGTCGACCAGGCCCTCGGCCTGCACCGTGGCCTGTTGCCCACCGCCTTCGGCCTGATCGCGCTGGCGAAGTTCCTTGACCTGGACCACGCCAGCGGCCACTTCGTCGTCGCCAATGATAACGGCATAGGCTGCGCCGCTTGTGTCGGCGCGTTTCATCTGCGACTTGAAGCTGCCGCCCTTGCCGTCGGCGCTGGCGTGCAGCACCACGTCCAGGCCGGCATCGCGCAGCCGCTCGGCCGCAATCATGGCCTGCTGCGCGGCGGCTTCGCCCTGATGCACAAGGTAGACATCGCAACCCACGGCGTCGGGCACCACGCCCTCTTCGCGGATCAGCTCGATGATGCGCTCGACGCCCATGGCCCAGCCGCAAGCCGGTGCCGGCTTGCCGCCCATCTGCGCGATCAGCGGGTCATAGCGGCCACCGCCGGCGATGGTGCCCTGCGCGCCGAGCTTGTCGGTGATCCACTCGAACACCGTCAGGTTGTAGTAGTCCAGCCCGCGCACCAGGCGCGGATTGATCTTGAACGGAATGTTGTTGGCCTTGAGCAGACGCTGCACGCCCTCGAAGTGGGCCAGCGACTCTTCGCCCAGGAAGTCGATCAGCTTGGGCGCGTTGGCGGCCATTTCCTGCAGCGCCGGGTTCTTGGTGTCCAGCACGCGCAGCGGGTTGGTGTACAGGCGGCGCTTGCTGTCCTCGTCCAGGATGTCCTGGAAGCCCTCCAGGTACTTGATCAGCTCTTCGCGGTGGGCGGCACGCTCATTGGCCTGCCCCAGCGAGTTGATTTCCAGTCGCACGCCGGTCAGGCCCAGGTCGTCCCACAGGCGCTGGCACATCAGGATGATCTCGGCGTCGACGTCCGGACCGGCGAAGCCGAGCGCCTCGGCGCCCAGCTGGTGGAACTGGCGATAGCGGCCGCGCTGCGGGCGCTCGTGGCGGAACATCGGGCCGGTGTACCACAGGCGCTTGGGGCCGTCGTACAGCAGGTTGTGCTCGATGGTCGCGCGCACGGCGGCGGCGGTGCCTTCGGGACGCAGCGTCAGCTGCTCGCCGTTGAGCGCATCGGTGAAGGAGTACATCTCCTTCTCGACGATGTCGGTCACCTCGCCAATGCCGCGCACGAACAGCTGCGTGTGCTCGACGATCGGCGTGCGCAGCTGCTGGTAGCCGTAGGCGCGCAGCATGGCGCGCGCGGCATTCTCGAAATGCTCCCACAGCGGCGCGTCGGCCGGCAGCATGTCATTCATGCCCTTCACGCCCTGCAGGGCCTTGGCGGGCTTCACCTTCTGCTCGGCCTTCAGTTCGGCCTTCGGTTCAGTCTTGGCAGCGCCGGCGGCGGCTGCGTTATCGGATTGCGTCATTCTGTTCTTGTCAGCTTCTCGGGCCTGGCCGGTGCGGCTCAGGCTGCCACTTCTCTATTGGCCCGTGCAGCGCCCGGGCCGTAATGCGTGCGAACGTACTCGTCCACGATCGCCTGGAATTCCTCGGCAATACGCTCGCCGCGCAGCGTCTTCACCTTGACGCCGTCGACGAACACCGGCGCGGCGGGCGACTCGCCCGAGCCCGGCAGCGAAATGCCGATATTGGCGTGCTTGCTCTCGCCCGGGCCGTTGACGATGCAGCCCATCACGGCCACATCCATTTCCTCGACGCCCGGATAGGCGGTTTTCCAATGCGGCATCTGCTCGCGCAGGTACGCCTGGATGCTGGCCGCAAGCTCCTGGAACACCGTGCTGGTGGTGCGGCCACATCCCGGGCATGCAATCACCATCGGGGTGAAGTTGCGCAGGCCCATGGTCTGCAGGATTTCCTGCCCCACATACACTTCCTTCTCGCGCGGCGCGCCGGGTTCCGGCGTCAGCGAGATGCGGATCGTGTCGCCGATGCCTTCCTGCAGCAGCACCGACAGCGCCGCGGTGGAGGCGACGATGCCCTTGCTCCCCATGCCGGCCTCGGTCAGGCCCAGGTGCAACGCATAGTCGCAACGGCGCGCCAGCTCGCGGTAGACCGCGATCAGCTCCTGCACCTGCGATACCTTGCACGACAGGATGATCTGGCTGCCCGCCAGGCCGATCTCTTCGGCCTTTTTCGCCGAATCGATCGCCGACGTGATCAGCGCCTCGATCATCACGCTCTGCGCGGGCCAGGGCTCGGCGCGCGACGCGTTCTCGTCCATGATGCGCGCCAGCAGGTCCTGGTCCAGGCTGCCCCAGTTCACGCCGATGCGCACCGGCTTGTTGTAGCGGCACGCCATCTCGATCATCTGCGCGAACTGCGTATCGCGCTTGGCGCCCTGCCCCACGTTGCCGGGGTTGATGCGGTACTTGGACAGTGCCTCGGCACAGGCCGGGTAGTCCTGCAGCAACTTGTGGCCGTTATAGTGGAAGTCGCCCACCAGCGGCACGTCGACGCCCATGCGGTCGAGCTGCTCGCGGATCGACGGCACTGCCGCGGCGGCCTCAGGCGTGTTCACCGTGATGCGCACGATTTCCGAACCCGCGCGCGCCAGATCCTTGACCTGGATCGCCGTGCCGATGGCGTCGACCGTGTCCGTATTGGTCATCGACTGCACGCGCACCGGCGCATCGCCGCCGATGGTCACGACGTTATCGCCCCACACGACGCGCGCCTGGCGCGTCTGGCGGCGCGGCAGCGAGCCGGGCAGGACCGGGAGACAGAGCTGTTGGTTCATAGCATTACCACCTTGCAAAGACGCACTGCGCCGCACCTCTCGCCGGCCCGGATCAGGGCAGCGTCAGGCGCGCCACGTTGTTGCGGTTGGCTGCCTTCAGGTCGACCGGCGTGCCGTTGCGCGTCATCGACTCGATCCCCTTGACGTTGCCGATCACCACCTTGTACGGAGCCTTGCCGCCACCGGACACCGCCTGGCCGGCCTTGGCCGTGCCGCCCAGCACGATCTTGCCGCTGCTGTCGCGGATTTCATACCAGGTGTCGCTGGCGAAGCGGATCTGCAGCTCACCCTCACCGGCCGTCGCTGCCAGCGCTGCGGGCGCCGGCGCAGGCGTTGCTGCAACCGGCGCAACAGCAGGCACGGCCACCGCTACCGATGCCGGCGCGGCAGCCGCGGCCACGGCGGTGGCCGGTGTGGTTTCGGCCGAGGGCGCCGGCGAGTCGGCGGCGGCCATTACCGGCGGCAGCGCTGCGGTCACCGTGCCGGGCTCGGTCGATTGCGCAGCGGCATGTTCCTCCGTCGTGGCAGTCTCGGCCGCGCTGCCGCGGGTATCGATCCACTGGCGGATATGGTCCAGGCCGAACCAGCCACCGGCGGCCAGCACTACCGCCACCAGGGCCAGCCAGATCCAGCGCCCACCGGCTCCGCCGGTGCGGAAGCGATTGCGGTCGTCGAACGTGGCATTGAGGCTGCCCTCGCGCTGGCGTGCAATTTCGGTGACCGGTGCCACCGGAGGCTGGAAGCGCGCCAGCAGCGCGTCGATATCGACATGCAGCATGCGCGCGTAGGCCCGCATCACGCCCTTGGCGAAAGTGACATCGGGCAGCGCCTGCAGGTCGCCGGCTTCGATCGCGCGCAGCTTCGGAGCCGCCACCTTCAGGCGCGCGCTGACGTCTTCCACCGACATCCGCTGCGCCTCGCGCTCGCGCGCCAGTGCCGCGCCAATCTCGCGCGCTGCGGCTTCGCGGTCTCCTTCGTGCGCGCCACCGCCGACGTATTGCGTCGGTACGGCCTGGCCTGCGGCGCGGTCGTGCTCACTCATCCCATGCTCCTTGTTCGTAGGCGGTCAACTCACGCGAATCGGGGAAGCGGCTGCGCAGCTGCGCGACCAGCGCATCCTGCGTGCGGCCATCGCCCTGGCGGTGTGCAATGCGCGCTCCCAGCCAGAGGGATTGCGCACTGGCAAATTGGCTGCTGTTGACGCGCTGGGCATACTGCCGGGCCTGCGCGAAATCGCCGCGCCGGTAGTAGACCAACGCCAGATTGGTGTTAGCCACCGGGTTGTTGCGGTCGTAGCCGAGCGCGGCCTTCAGATTCTTTTCCGCCTCGGCGCTGTTGCCGCGGCGCAGCTCGCACGCCCCCAGGCTGATCAGCGGCTTCACCGGGCCGCCCGCCGACGGTGCCGACACGGCGCGCTGCAGCATCGGCACGGCTTCGCCATAGCGGCCCGACTGGCACAGGAACCAGCCATAGTTGTTGAGCAGATCACCATCGTTGCCGCGCATCGACACCGCGGTGCGGAAGCTGTCGTCGGCCAGCGGCTGCTCGTTCATGTTCATATAGATCAGCGCGCGCACATGGTAGGCATCCGCGAGCGATGGATCGATGGCGATCGCCTGCTTGATCTCGTCAAGCGCGACCGCATTCTGGCCGGCCTCGAGATAGTTGGTGGCCAGCTGCAGCCGGATGCTGGCACGGCGCCTTGCATCGGTCTGGTCGGAAGCGGTCTGGAGATCCTGCGCCGGCGTGTGCGGCAGCTGGCAGCCGGACAACATCAACAGCCCGAACAGGGCTGCAGCGATCAGACGGATCATGCAGGGCGAGCCTCCCGAGGCTGGCCGGCGCCGTTGACCGGCACCAGTGGCGTGATCTTGCCGAACTTGCCGCGCTCGGCCAGACGGGTACGATCCTTCACTTCCCCGGCCAACTGGCCGCAAGCGGCATCGATGTCGTCGCCCCGCGTCTTGCGGATGGTGGTCACAATGCCGGCGTCCATCAGCACCTGCGCGAAGCGCCGGATCTGCTCGTTGTTGGAACGCTTCAGGCCCGACTCGGGGAACGGGTTGAACGGGATCAGGTTGAACTTGCACGGCACGTCGGCGACAAGCTTCAGCAGTTCCCGCGCATGCTCGACGCCATCATTGACACCGTCCAGCATGCAGTATTCGAAAGTAATGAAATCGCGCGGCGCGAATTCCAGGTAGCGGCGGCATGCCGCCATCAGCTCGGCCAGCGGGTACTTCTTGTTCAGCGGCACCAGCACGTCGCGCAAGGCGTCGTTGGACGCGTGCAGCGACACGGCAAGGGCCACCGGCAGGTCCTGCGACAGCCGGTCCATCATCGGCACCACGCCCGAGGTGGACAGTGTCACGCGGCGACGCGACAGGCCGTAGGCGTTGTCGTCCAGCATCAGCCGCATGGCCGGCACCACGGCATCGTAGTTCAGCAGCGGCTCGCCCATGCCCATCATCACCACGTTGGAGATGACGCGGTCGTCCTTGGGGCCACGGCCCAGCTGCTCGCGCATGGCGAACTCCGCCATCCACAGCTGGCCAATGATCTCGCCCGTGGTCAGGTTGCGCGAAAAGCCCTGCTTGCCGGTCGAGCAGAAGCGGCAGTTGACCGCGCAGCCCGCCTGCGAGGAGACGCACAGCGTGCCGCGCGTTTCCTCGGGGATGTACACCGTTTCCACCGCGTTGCCCTCGCCGACGTCGAGCAGCCACTTGCGCGTGCCGTCGGCCGACAGGTTGTCGGTAATGGCGGCAGGCGCGCGGATCTCGGCCCGGGTCGAGAGCTTTTCGCGCAGCGACTTGGCGAGATCCGACATGGCGTCGAAGCGGCTGGCACCATAGTGGTGGATCCAGCGTTGCAGTTGCCGCGCACGGAACGGCTTCTCGCCGAGCTCGCCGCAATAGGCGGTGAGCGCGTCCGCGTCGTAGTCGAGCAGGTTGACGAGATGGTTCATGACGGCAAACTCAGCTTCAGTGTCAGTCAGCAGCCGATCAGCGGCTGTAGACGTTCATGCCCGGGAAGAAGAAGGCAACTTCCACGGCAGCGGTTTCGGCGGCGTCCGAGCCGTGCACGGCGTTGGCGTCGATGCTGTCGGCGAAGTCGGCGCGGATGGTGCCCTTCTCGGCCTTCTTCGGGTCGGTGGCGCCCATCAGGTCACGGTTCTTGGCGATGGCGTTCTCGCCTTCCAGGGCCTGGATCATGACCGGACCGGAAACCATGAAGTCGACCAGGTCCTTGAAGAACGGGCGCTCCTTGTGCACAGCATAGAACTGCTCGGCTTCGCCGCGCGACAGGTGCACCATCTTGGCAGCAACGATCTTCAGGCCGGCGGCCTCGAAACGGGCGTAGATCTGGCCGATGACGTTCTTGGCCACGGCATCCGGCTTGATAATCGACAGGGTGCGTTCGATCGCCATGAAAAACTCCGAAAAATGAAGGGGTTACAAATGGATTAAACGTGCGATTCTAGCACGAAGATGATGACCCTTTCGAGGGTCTGGACCGCTCCGGCGTTGGTGCTACGGGTCCCGCGACCCATTTCGGCCGCAAGTCGCATTGACGGCACATTACATCCTTGTCATGTCAGGAACACGACGCCCCGCCCTCCGTCAAACGAAGGCGGCGCCAAACCGGCTGTAACAGCGAATGCGGGTGCCTGCTGGGTTACCCCGCCCTTGCAATTCGGCCGGCCAGATGCCACATTGACGATGGTTCCGTCCGCGGTCCATCCGAATATTCTCTTTCTTTCGGACAGGCCCGGCAGCCTCACCGTTTTGAGACAGGAGTCACCATGGATAACAAGCTGAATACCTACGGTTTCGGCAATAGTGCGTCGACCGTCACTGACGTCGTCGTTCGCAACCGGGTCTTGCGCAACACTTACTGGCTGCTGGCCCTCTCGATGATCCCTACCGTGCTCGGTGCGTGGATCGGCGTGGCCACCGGCTTCAGCTTCATGGCGGGCAGCCCCGGCCTGTCGCTGATCCTTTTCCTGGCCATTGCATTCGGGTTCTTCTTCGCCATCGAGAAGACCAAGAACAGCAGCATGGGCGTGGTGCTGTTGCTGGCGTTCACGTTCTTCATGGGACTGATGCTGTCCCGGCTGATCAGCGTGACGCTGGCGTTCTCCAACGGACCGGCGCTGATCATGTACGCTTTTGGCGGCACGGCAGCAGTGTTCGGCGCGATGGCGACCATCGCCACCGTCAGCAAGCGCGATTTCTCCGGCCTGGGCAAGTTCCTGTTCGTCGGCGTGATCCTGCTGATCCTGGCCAGCGTTGCCAATATCTGGCTGCAGCTGCCGTCGTTGATGATCACGGTGTCGGTGATCGCGATCGGTATTTTCTCGGCGTACATCCTGTTCGATGTACAGCGCGTGGTGAACGGCGGCGAAACCAACTACATTACCGCCACGCTGGCGATCTACCTCGACGTATACAACGTCTTCGTCAACCTGCTGGCGCTGCTGGGCATCTTCGGCGGCAGCCGGGAATGACGGCAAGCGCCGCGGCATGAAATAAGTAAGCCGGCCTGTTGGCCGGCTTTTCTTTTGGACGCACGCAGCGATCAGCCGCGGTCGAACACCGCGATCGACTCCACGTGCGAGGTGTGCGGGAACATGTTGACCACGCCGGCGCCGCTCAGCCGGTAGCCCGCCTCGTGCACCAGCAGGCCGGCATCGCGCGCCAGCGTGGCCGGGCTGCACGACACATAGACGATGCGCTGCGGCAGCACGTCGCTGCCCTGCTGTGCCAGCTCGCCGAGCGCCTTGCTCACCGCAAGCGCGCCTTCGCGCGGCGGGTCGACCAGCCAGCGGTCGAAGCGGCCCAGCGCGGCGATGTCGTCAGCCGTGACTTCGAACAGGTTGCGGCATGCGAATTCGGTCTTCTCGGCCAGCCCGTTGTAATCCGCATTGGCCAGCGCGCGCGTGGTCAGCGCCTCGCTGCCTTCGATACCCATCACCGACTTGCCCTGCGTGGCCAGCGGCAGCGTGAAGTTGCCGATGCCGCAGAACAGGTCGAGCAGGCGGTCGCCCGGCTGCGCATCGAGCAGGCGCAGCGCGCGGCCGATCAGCACGCGGTTGATCTGGTGGTTCACCTGCGTGAAGTCGGTCGGCTTGAACGGCATGCGGATGCCGAATTCCGGCAGCGTATAGGCCAGCTCGACGTCAGCCGGGTAGAACGGGTAGACCGTGTCCGGCCCCTTCGGCTGCAGCCAGAACTGCACCTTGTACGCGTCGGCGAAGACGCGCAGCAGCTCCTTGTCGGCGTCGGTCAGCGGCTCGAGGATACGCAGCACCAGCGCCGTCACTTCGTGCCCGACGGCCAGTTCGATCTGCGGCATGCGGTCGCGGATCGACAGTCCCGCCACCAGTTCGCGCAGCGGCACCAGCATCGCCGACACATGCGGCGGCAGGATTTCACAACGCGTCATGTCGGCGACGTAGCTGCTCTTGCGCTCATGGAAGCCCACCAGCACGCCGCCCTTCTTCACCACATGGCGCACCGTCAAGCGCGCGCGGTAGCGGTAGCCCCAGTCTGGCCCGGCGATCGGCCGGAACACCACGTCGGGCTTCACCTTGGACAGGTGCCACAAATTGTCTTCAAGCACGCGCTGCTTGATCGCCAGCTGCGCACGCGAATCCAGGTGTTGCATCGAGCACCCGCCGCAGACGCCGAAATGCTGGCAGCCCGGCTTCACGCGCATCACCGATTCCTTCAGGACTTCGCCGAGGTGCGCCTGCTCGAAGCTGGGCTTACGGCGATAGCTGCGATAGCTGACCGTCTCGCCGGGCAACGCGCCTTCGACAAAGATCACCTTGCCAGGCGTGCCGTCCTCGTTGACCAGGCGGCCGACGCCGCGCGCCTCCATGTCAAGGCTATCGATCGACACCACCGGATCGGCGCCCGGAGCATTGCCACTGGCATTGCCACGGCCACGGGACTCTTTTGCGGCGGGAGCGGCACCCGGTGCGGCTGATTCGGGCACGGCGGCGGACGTTTCTTGTGGGGAGGACACGGCTTGGGACACCAGATAAAACCTGACGTATTGTTTTACGAAAGGGCGATTGTATGCCAGACCGGCTGGGTCAACGACGGAGGCGTTGTATGGAACTGATTTCGTGGAATGTCCAGTGGGGCCGCGGCGCGGACGGACGTGTGGACCTGGCGCGGCAGGTGGACACGCTGCGCGCGATGGCCGATGCCGATGTGATCTGCCTGCAAGAAATCACGCGCGGCTTCGGGGAACTGCGTGGCGAGCCGGGCATCGACCAGGTGGCCGAACTGACCGCCCTGCTGCCAGGCTATCACCTGCTCTTTGCGTCAGGCGTGGACCGGCGCGACCGCAACGGCACACACAAGCAATTCGGCAACCTGATCGCCACGCGGCTATCAGTACGCGAGGTATTCCGACACGCATTGCCGTGGCCTGCAGACCCGCAAGTGGCGTCGATGCCGCGCGTTGCGCTGGAAGTCACCGTCGAAGCCGGCACACAGCCACTGCGCGTGATCTGCACGCACCTTGAGTATTACTCGGCGCTCCAGCGCGCGGCGCAGGCCGAAGCCCTGCGCGACTGGCATGTCCAGGCCTGCGACCACGCGCGGCGCCCGGGCCGCAGCGAGAAGTGGCCCGGGCCGTTCACGCCGGAACCGCGCCCCGCCGAAGCCATCCTGTGCGGCGATTTCAACAGCAAACCCGACGACATTGCCTATCGCCGCATGCTTGAGCCGTTCGACGACGCCACCACGCCATGGCGCGACGCCTGGCTGCTCACGCATCCCGGCCAGCCGCACGCGCCGACCTGCGCCATCCATGACAAGGAGCAATGGCCCGAGCCACCGTTCGCCTGCGACTTCATGTTCGTGACGGATAACCTGGCCGCGCGGATCCGGCGTTGCGAGATCAACGCGGATACCGCCGACTCGGACCACCAGCCGATCCTGCTGTCGCTGGACCTCTAAGGCCGTGGCGCACGCCGGCGGGCGCCGGCGCGATCAATCCTCGAAGTCGTCGACTTCGGGCGTGAGGCGCTGCAGGCGGAAGGCCTGCAGGTATTCCATCCACTGCTCGCCGGGCAGCTCCGCCAGCGATTCCTGGACAAGGTCCATCTCCGTGTCGAACTCGCGCGGCGACATGCCGCCGCGCATCAGCTGGAAACGGCAGTACATCAGGTAGGTGTTGACGACGTCGGTCTCGCAATACGCGCGGATCTCGTCGAGCTGGCCAGCCTGGTATGCGTGCCAGACCTTGCTGCCATCCATCCCCATCTTGCCCGGGAAACCGCACAGCTTGGCGAGGTCATCCAGTGGCGCGCTGGCGCGCGGCTGGTACATCGCCAGCAGGTCCATGAGATCCAGGTGCCGCATGTGATAGCGGCTGATGTAGTTGTTCCACTTGAAGTCGCGGCTGTCTTCGTCGCGGCCGTCGCCCATCTCCCAGTAGCGCGGCGCGGTGACGCCATTGACGAGGCCGCGGTAATGCAGCACGGGGAGATCGAATCCGCCGCCGTTCCATGAAACCAGTTGCGGGCTGTAGCGGGCGATCAGCTCGTAGAACTTCTGGATCAGCGTGGCCTCGTTGTCCTCGGTGGTGCCGAGCGAGCCCACATGGAACACGGCCGAACCATCGCGGTGCGTGCGCCGCAGCACGCAGGAAATCGCGGCGACGCGCTGCAGGTAGTGCGGCAGGAAATCGCTGCCGGTCTTCTCGCGGCGGGCGGCAAAGGCGTGTTCGGCGACTTCGCCGTCGCTCATCGCGTCGGGGTGGTCATGCAAACGGCGCAGGCCGGCGACATCGGGAATGGTCTCGATGTCGAATACCAGCACAGGGGTCATAAAACGGCGTCCTTCCTGACACCTTGCGAAGCGAAATGCCGCTTGAGCTTGACCAGCGCCTCCTGCTGGATCTGGCGTACGCGCTCGCGCGTCAGGCCCATCTCCTCGGCGAGCTCTTCCAGCGTGGCTGGTTCGATATGGTTGAGGCCGAAGCGGCGCTCCACCACATAGCGATGCTTTTCCGACAGGCGCGCGAGCCAGAGCTTCATCAGCCCTTCCAGTTCGCGGTGCGCCACCTCCTGATCGGGGGCGGCGTTGTGCTCGTCAGAGAGGAAATCCAGGAGGCTCGAGCCGGGATCGAGGTCGAACGGCGTATCGAGCGAGGTGGTGTGTTCGTTGAGTGCCAGGACGTCCTGCACTTCGTCCGGCGTCTTGCCCAGCAGGTGGGCGATGTCTTCCAGGCTGGCGTCGCGCCCGTCGGTACCGCCCTTCTCCAGATGGCGCTTGGCGCGCAGCACCTGGTTCAGTTCGCGGATCACGTGCACCGGCAGGCGAACGGTGCGGGCCTGGTTCATGATGGCGCGCTCGATGCTCTGGCGGATCCACCAGGTCGCATAGGTCGAGAAGCGGAACCCGCGCGACGGATCGAATTTCTCGATCGCATGCATCAGGCCGAGATTACCTTCCTCGATCAGGTCGAGCAGCGGCACCCCCCGATTGAGGTATCCCTTGGCGATGCTGACCACCAGCCGCAGGTTGCGCTCGATCATGACCTGGCGCGCCGCAAAGTCGCCGTCCTTGGCCAGCGTGGAGAAATGCAATTCCTCCGGCGCGGACAGCAGCGGCTTGATGCTGATGCGGTTCAGGTAATGCTGGACGGTGTCGGCGGCCAGCTCGGTATGCAGCACCGTGCGGAAATCATCGTGCTCGGCCGCTGCGCCATCGCTGCCATTCTCGCCTTCGCTGTCTTCCTCGTCTTCAGACTCGTCATCGTCGTCATCGCGCAGATGGCGGTCGTTGTCGTCGGCGAGCAGGTCCGATTCGCGCAGGCCCACCGAAGTGGAGGTGGCAATCGGCTCGTCGGTCACGGGAATCAGGTCGGCAGCAAGATCTGGCTCGAACGCTTGCGCGTCGGCGTGCTCGTCGGGATGTGCCACACCAGCCTTCACTTCCGGCTGCTTTGGACGGCGAGCCCTACTGACAGTTGTTCCGGAGGAGACGGTTTTCTGGCGTGGCATGAACCCTCACTGTGGCGGCAGGTACCGCATCGGATCAACCGGTTTTCCGTTCTTGCGAACTTCGAAGTGAAGCTTCACCCGGTCGGTATCACTGTTGCCCATCTCCGCAATCTTCTGGCCCTTGCGGACCGCGGATTGCTCTGCCACGAGCACCTTCTCGTTATGCCCGTACGCAGTAAGAAATGTCTCGTTGTGTTTGATGATGACAAGATTCCCGTAGCCGCGCAAGGGGCCAACGTGAATCACTCGGCCATCGTCGGCAGCCAGCACCGCATCGCCCTTCTTGCCCGCAATATCGATGCCCTTATTACCCTTGTCATCGAATTTACCGACCATCTGGCCGGTTGCCGGCCAGGCCAGCTTCATCGCGCCATCGGCGACCGGCGCGGACGGCGTGGCGGCCGCCGCGGCAGGCGCCGCGGGCGCTGACGGGGCCGGGGTTGCCACTGCCGGCGTGCCCACCGGGCGCGCCTGGTCGATCGGCTGGGCCTGCACCGTGGCCGGGGTGATCGGCGTGGTGGAAACCCCGGGCGCAGCGTTGACGTCGGCACCCGGAGGCACGATGCGCAACAACTGGCCAACTTCGATCTGGTTCACATTGGACAGGTTGTTCCAGGTCGCGACATCACGGTACGACTGGCCGTTTTCCAGGGCGATTCGATAAAGCGTATCGCCTCGCTTGACCCGATAGTATCCCGGTGGGGCCGGCTCCATCGAGGCGGCGGCAGCGCCCGAGGTGGAGGTGCGGTCAACGACAGGGGCCGGCATCGGCGAATTAGCGCAGGCGGCCAGCAGGGCCGTCAGCGCAGAAGCCGTAAAAAGTTGACCGGCGCGTGCGAAATATTGCGATTTCACGATGTTGTGCATAGTTCGACTCAGATGGTGCCCGATTTTAAGGGCACAAAGAAAACGGCTTCAAGCGCGGTTCTGTGAAAGCGATGTCGGTTGCGCCGCTCGATCAGCAGCAACTGCTGCGTCACGGTCTGGCCGGGCACGCCCGCCGGCGGCACCACGGCCACCGGGGCGATCAGCCGCCCGCCTACCTCCAGTTGTTCCAGCAGCGCCTGTGGCACTTCCATGCCGGCGGCGGCCAGGATGATGGCCGAGAACGGTGCCGCCCGCGGCAGGCCGAGCATGCCGTCGCCATAGTGCAGGCGCAAGTTGGGCACGCGCAGCGGGCGCAGGTTCGCCTTGGCCTGCTCGTGCAGCGGCCGGATGCGCTCGATCGAGAAGACTTCGCGCGCCACCTGGCTCAGCACCGCGGCCTGGTAGCCGCAGCCGGTGCCGATCTCCAGCACGCGCTCCAGCGGCGTGTCGGCGGCCAGGCCGTCGCGCAGCAGCTCGATCATGCGCGCCACCACCGATGGCTTGGAAATGGTCTGCTGGTGGCCGATCGGCAGCGCGGCGTCTTCATACGCCTGCGACGCCAGCCCCGGCTCGACGAACAGGTGGCGCGGCACCGCAGCGATGGCCGACAACACGCGCTCGTCGCGGATGCCGCCGGCGCGCAGCCGCGCCGCCAGCGCGGCGCGCGCGCGCGCGGACGCCATGCCACCGCCGCCGGCCGTGGCCGCCGAGGCGCGCTGCTCCACCGCGCTCGCGGGTGCTGGCGCCGGCGCCGGTGCCGCGGTGCGCGGCAGCCTTGGCTTGGCCGGTTTCGGTGGCGGTGCGGACGTGCCCGTGCGCCGCGCGTCGACGGCAGGCATGCCGGCGGTGCGTGCCGGTGCGGGCTTGCGTTCGACGACCGCGTCCAGCGGCAAGGGGAACTTGTTGCGTCGGGGCGTGGAACTCATCGGGGGCGCGACACTGCGAAGCGGCTGCCTATTTCAGCCACTGGTCGAGCGCATCGAGCTGCCCGCGATGGGTCAGGTCGAGCTGCAACGGCGTCAGCGAGACGTAACCGGCGGCGGTGGCATGGAAGTCCGTGCCTTCACTGGCATCGCGCGCATCGCCGGCCGGGCCGATCCAGTAGTTGGTGTCGCCGCGCGGGTTCACCTGCGTGATCACCGGCTGCGAAGGATGGCGCTTGCCCAGGCGCGTGGCGCGATAGCCCTTGATGTGTTCGAACGGCAGGCTGGGGATATTGACGTTGAGCAGGAAGGGTTCGGCGGGCGGCTGGCCGATGATGCGTTCGACCACGGTGCGCGCGACGCGCGCGGCTGCGTCGAGATGCTCCCAGCCTTTGTCGACCTGCGAGAAGGCGACCGACGGGATGCCGAGCAGGTAGCCTTCGATGGCGGCGGCGACGGTGCCGGAATACAGCACGTCTTCGCCCATGTTCTGTCCCTGGTTGATGCCGGACACCACCAGGTCTGGCTTCTCGTCCAGCAGCCCGGTCAGCGCGATGTGCACGCAGTCGGTCGGCGTGCCGTTGACGAAGCGGAATCCCTTCTGCACGCCTTCGCGCGCTTCGTAGATCGACAGCGGGCGCTGCAGCGTCAGGGAGTTGGAAGCGCCGCTGTGGTTCTGCTCGGGCGCGATGACCGTGATCCGGCCCAGCGGGGCGAGCGCAGCATGCAGAACGGCCAGTCCCGGCGCGAGATAACCGTCATCGTTGGCAAGGAGGATATGCATGGCGCGATTGTACCTGAGCGCGCGCCGTACAAGCGCCCCCTGAGCCGCGCCGGCACCATGTTCCGGGGCACTCCGCGAAACGCTATGCAGGGCGCAAATAACCGCCCCAGCGGCTTCGGCATGGAACAGAACGACCGTGCTATTTGTACGCTACACTTGCCCTGCCCGCCCGCATAAGCTTGACTGGCGCGGAATGCCACACGAATGCCACAAACATCGACCGGAGACAAGATGAAAGCCGTACTGTGCAAAGCCTGGGGCCCCCCTGATTCGCTGACCGTGGAAACCCTGCCCGATCTGGTGCCGGGCGCCGGCGAAGTGGTCATCGACGTGAAGGCGGCAGCGGTCAACTTCCCGGATGTGCTCATCATCCAGAACAAATACCAGGCCAAGCCTGCCCTGCCGTTCAGCCCCGGCTCCGAACTGGCCGGCGTGGTCAAGGCGGTGGGCGAAGGCGTCACCCACGTCAAGCCGGGCGACAAGGTCATCGCCTACCTGGGCAACGGCGCGTTTGCCACGCAGGCCAAGGCGCCTGCCGCCTCGGTGGTGCCGATGCCGCCGGGGATCGACTTCGAGACCGCCGCGGCCTTCACGCTGACCTACGGCACCTCGCACCATGCGGTGATCGACCGCGGCGAGCTGAAGGCGGGCCAGACCATGCTGGTGCTGGGCGCGGCCGGCGGCGTGGGCATCGCGGCAATCGAGATCGGCAAGGCCATCGGCGCGCGCGTGATCACCGCCGCGTCGACCGACGAAAAGCTGGCGGTGTGCAAGGAGCACGGTGCCGATGCGTTGATCAACTACAGCACCGAAGACCTGCGCGAGCGCGTCAAGGCGCTGACCGACGGCAAGGGCCCGGATGTCGTCTACGACCCGGTGGGCGGCATCTATGCCGAGCCGGCGTTCCGCTCGATCGGCTGGCGCGGCCGCTACCTGGTGGTGGGATTTGCCAACGGCGAGATCCCGAAGCTGCCGCTGAACCTGGCGCTGCTGAAAGGGGCGTCGCTGGTGGGCGTGTTCTGGGGCGACTTCGTGCGCCGCGAGCCCAAGGCCAACCAGGCCAACATGGCGCAGATGCTGGGCTGGATGAAGGAAGGCAAGATCCGCCCGCATATCTCGGCGCGCTATCCGCTGGAACAGGCACCGCAGGCGCTCAAGGACATGGAGGCGCGCAAGGTGACCGGCAAGATCGTGATCGTGCCGTGAGCGTGACCTGAGCTGATCCTGGGCACGCGCCGGGCGGCGGGCACCCTGCCCGGCCGCCGATAAAAGAAGGGCGCAGGACGTGCGGCAACGCCCTGCGCCCGCTGAGGCAACGCGCCTCAAGCTGCCTGCCGTCCTTGTCGGCGTACACCCCTACGCCAGGGCGGCAGGCAGTTCCCAATCGTCAATCGCCAGTCGGCTCCCGTCAGAAGCGGTGCTGCAGGCCGGCCATCACGCCGGTCTGGTTGCTGGCATAGCCGACCAGGTCGCGCGACACGCTGACGTTCTGCCCGTTGCGCGCCTCCGCATAGCCGACCGACAGGTAGGCCAGCGTGCGCTTGGACAGCGCGTACTGGCCGCGCAGCGAGAACAGGATCGGGTCGGCATTGTTGCCGCCCTTGATGTTCTGCTTGTAGACCGCGCCGTACAGCGTGAATGCCGGGGTGAAGCCGTAGCTCGCGCCGCCCCAGTACATGTCGCTGCGGTCGTCCGGCGCGCCGGTGGTAAAGGTGCGCTTGTAGTTGCGGTAGCCGGCGAACAGCTTCAGGCCGCCGAAGTCGTAGCTGGCGCCGGCGTGGATGCCCTGGATGTAGTCGGTGCTGTCGGCCGGCGTGGTGCTGGCGCCGGCACCGTTCTGGCGGTCCCACGTCGCCGCCGCGGCGAACTTGCCGGCGTTGTAGCCGACGCCGAGCGCGTACTTGGACGAGCTCTTGAAATCACCCGCCACTTCGCCCAGCGCCATGGTCGCGCCCAGCTTCAGGCCGCCGAAGCTGCCGTCATAGCGGATCGCGTTGGACGCACGCGAGAACAGCCCGTCCTTGCGGCCGCCGGTGGCGGTTGACGACGTGGCCCACGAATAGGCCGGGGCATAGCCCATCGGGTCGAACGGCAGCATGAAGTCGTAGGTGGTGGTGAAGGTGCGGCCAAGCACCACCTGGCCATACCGGCTCGACAGCCCCACGGTGGCGCGGCGATCGAACAGCGTGTTGTCGGTGTCCAGCCGGCCGGTATCGATGGCGATGCCGCTTTCGAGGTTGAAGATGGCCTTGAGCCCGCCGCCCAGGTCTTCGCTGCCGCGGATGCCCCAGCGCGACGTGTTCTTGCCTCCCGAGGTCAGCTTCACCGCCGACCCGTCCGGGCCGGCATGGCTGACGTATTCAATACCGGCGTCCACCAGCCCGTACAGGGTCACGCTCGACTGGGCGGATGCCGAACCGGCTGCAGCCAGCCCCATCGTCGCGATTGCCATGGCCATGCGCTTCATGATGTCTCCTTGGTTTGTGTGGTTGTTGTGGTGTTGATGCTGGAACGGGGCGGATGGTAGGCGACGCGCACTTTCAGTTCGCTTTCGGAATCGGGTCAATTCACGCATGCCGGCGCTACCCGGGGTTGGGGGTTTCCCTAGCTTCTAAGGCGCAGCAGATCGCTGTATCAGTCTGGCCTCAGCCGTTCCTGCAGCACGCCTGCGGGATGGCGTGCCGTTTTGCCGATCTTCCTGCCCTGCCCCTGTTCCATGCGTATCCTGCTTGCCGAAGACAATGTGATGCTTGCCAACTCCCTGAGCCAGGCCTTGGGCCAGGCCGGCTTCACGGTCGATTGCATGCACGACGGCCGCAGCGCCGACAGCCTGCTGTGCACCCAGGACTACGCCCTGCTGATCCTGGACCTCGGCCTGCCGGGACTCGACGGGCTGGAGGTGCTGCGCCGCCTGCGCCAGCGGCGCAATCCGCTGCCGGTGCTGATCCTGACCGCGCACGGCTCGGTGGAAGACCGCGTGCGCGGCCTCGACCTTGGCGCCGACGACTACCTGGCCAAGCCGTTCGACCTGTCCGAACTGGAGGCGCGCGCCCGCGCGCTGATCCGCCGCAGCCACGGGCATGACAACACGCAACTGGCGTTCGGCCCGCTCCACTACGACAGCATCAGCCGCGCGTTCATGCTGCACGGCGAGTTGCTGGCGCTGACCGGCCGCGAGCGCGCCGTGCTGGAAGTCCTGCTGTTGCGCGACGGCCGCGCGGTCAACAAGGCAGCCCTGTCGGAGAAGATCTTCGGCATCGATGAATCGGTGAACCCGGACGCAATCGAGATCTACGTGCACCGCCTGCGCAAGAAGCTCGATGGCAGCGGCGTGGCCATCGTCACGCTGCGTGGCCTCGGGTACCTGCTCGAGTCGCGGCCGGCGTCGGCCTGTGCGCGTCCGCAATGAAGATTGCGCGCCGGCCGCCTAGCCTGCGGCTGCAGCTGTCGCTGTGGTTGCTGGTGCCGCTGATGGGCCTGCTCGCCTTCGATGCCTGGCTCACATACCAGCGCGCCATGTCGGCCGCGCATACCGCGTTCGACCGCACCCTGGAAGCGTCGCTGCGCGCCATGCGCGAAGGCATCCGGCTGCGCGAGGGGCGGCTTGACGTGGACCTGCCCAATCTCGCACTGGAGCTGTTCGACGACCAGGCCGGTCCGCACATCTACTACCGCATCCGCGACGAAGCTGGCGCCACCGTGACCGGCTACGACGACCTGCCGATGCCCGCCGAAGCGCCGCTGCAGCTCTACCGCACCGTGTTCTACGACACCGAGTTCCGCGAACAGCCACTGCGCATGGCGGCGCAGCCGCTGCCGGTCCACGACGTCGGCTCGGCGCGCACGCGGCTGGTGTGGGTGCTGGTCGGCGAGTCCATCGAGCCGCGCCAGCTGCTGGCGCGCGACATCCTGGTCGGATCGCTGCTGCAGGAGCTGGTGCTGGTGACGCTGGCGCTGGGCATCGTCTGGTTCGGCGTGCGCCGCGGACTGCGGCCGCTGCACCGGCTTTCCGACACCGTCGCGCACCGCGGCACCCAGCTGGACCCGATCGAGCAGAACGACCTGCCTGCGGAGATGAAGCCGCTGGTGCAGGCGCTGAACCAGTACATGGCGCGGCTGTATCGCATGGTGCAGGCGCGCAAGCGCTTCTTTGCCGATGCCGCGCACCAGCTCAAGACACCGCTGGCGATCATCCAGGCGCAGTCCGAACTGGCATTGAGAGAACGCGATGGCGAACGCGTGCGCGAGCATATGCGGCTGCTGCACGGCACCGTGCGGCATGCGTCCAAGGGCTTGCAGCAGCTGTTGTCGCTGTCGCGGCTGGAGCCGGACGCGGGCTACGCGCCGACGCTGCGGCCACTGCGGCTCGATACGCTGGCGCAGGGCGTGGCGCTGGAATGGGCACCGGTGGCGCGGGGCAGCCAGGTCGACCTGGGATTCGAGCAGGAGGGTCCGGTGCCGCTCGACGGACAGCCAGAGCTGCTGCAGGAGATGACGGGCAACCTGATCGACAATGCGATCCGCTATGCGGGCCGAGGCGCGGTGGTCACCGTCCGGGTTGCACTGTCGGGCGGCATGCCGGTGCTGCAGGTGGTGGACAACGGGCCAGGCATTGCGCCTGCCGAACGCGAGGCGGTGTTCCGCCGCTTCTATCGCGGCGAGAGCGGACAGTCCGCGGAAGGCACCGGGCTGGGCCTGTCGATCGTGCGCGAGATCGCGCGGCTGCACGGCGCCAGCGTGGTGCTGTCAGGGACGCCCGGTGGCGGACTGACCGCCTCGGTCCGTTTCGGCATGGCGGAAGCCGAGGATGAGGTGGAGGATGCGGCCGAGCCTACAGCTTCTCCGTCTCCCCGCTCCTAGGCTGCCACTTCATCAGCCGCTTCTCGCCGACGCCGACCATCCAGTCCAGCATCAGCGCAAACGCGGTCAGCACCACGATGCCGGCGAACACGGTGTTGATGTCGAAGGTGCCCTCGGCCTGCAGGATCAGGTAGCCCACGCCGCGCGCCGAGCCCAGGTACTCGCCCACCACCGCACCGACAAAGGCCAGGCCCACCGAAGTATGCAGCGACGAAAACACCCAGCTGGTGGCACTCGGCAGGTACACATGGCGCAGCAGCTGCTGCTGGCTGGCGCCCAGCATGCGCGCATTGGCGAGCACCACCGGACTCACTTCCTTGACGCCCTGGTAGACGTTGAAGAAGACGATGAAGAACACCAGCGTCACCGCCAGCGCCACCTTCGACCAGATTCCCAGGCCGAACCACACCGCAAAGATCGGCGCCAGGATCACGCGCGGCATCGAGTTCATCGCCTTGACATAGGGATCCAGGATCGCCGAGGTCATCGGGCTCAGCGCCAGCCACAAGCCCACGCCGAGGCCCGCCAGCGTGCCGATGCCGAAGGCCAGCACGGTCTCGAGCAGCGTCACGCCCAGGTGCAGGTAGATATCGCGCTCGATAAAGAACCAGCTCCAGATCCGCTGCGCGACCATCAGCGGTTCGCCGAAGAAGAAGGCAACCTGCTGCGAGCGCGTGGCGATGTGCCAGACGCCCAGGATCACCACCAGCACCAGCAGCTGCCAGACGCGCAGCATGCCTTTGGAGTCGTTACGGAATGCCATCGGGATTGGTTGTCGTTGTGATGACGTTGCAATGGGCGGGCTCAGGCCACCTTGCGCTGCTGCGCGTAACCCTTGAGCACTTCCTCGCGCAGCACGTCCCAGATCGCGGCGTGCAGTTCGACAAAGCGCGGATGGTTGCGGATCTCGGCCACGTCGCGCGGGCGCGGCAGGTCAATGGCGAACTCGCCGATGGGATGCGTAGCCGGCCCTGCCGACAGCACCACCACGCGGTCGCTCATGGCAATGGCCTCGTCGAGGTCGTGGGTGATGAACAGCACGGCCTTGCGCCTGGCGGCCCACAGGTCCAGCACCTCGTTCTCCATCAGCTGCCGCGTCTGGATATCGAGCGCGGAGAACGGTTCGTCCATCAGGATGATGTCCGGGTCCAGCACCAGCGTCTGCGCCAGCGCCACGCGCTTGCGCATGCCGCCGGAAAGCTGGTGCGGATAGCGGTCGCCGAAGCCGCCCAGGCCCACGCGGCGCAACCAGTCCTCGCCCTGCCGCATGGCCTCGGCGCCCGCCACGCCGCGGAACTCGAGGCCGGCAACGACGTTGTCGAGCGCGCTGCGCCATGGCATCAGCGCCTCGGTCTGGAACATATAGCCGGCGCGCCGGTTGATGCCGCGCAGCGGCTCGCCGAACACGCGTACCTCGCCGGTGGAAGGCTCAAGCAGGCCGGCGCCGACGTTCAGCAGCGTGGACTTGCCGCAGCCGGTCGGGCCGACCACCGAGACGAACTCGCCCGGCTGGATCGACAGCGTGACGTCCTTGACCGCGGTATAGCGCTGGCTGCGGTCATCGCGCGAAACAAAGGTGCAGGTGACCTTGTCGAGGGAGAGTGCGGGAATGCTCATGGTGCACCGTGTTTTTCGCCGGCCGTGCCGCTGGCGAGTGATGATGGAGTGGCCGCCGCTGCCGCAAAGCAAAGGCCCGCTGTGAACAGCGGGCCGGTGCCGTGCGCGATACGGTCTTACTTGTACTTGGCGTTGGCCTTCTGCACAAAGGCGTTGGTGTAGGTCTCTTCCAGCTTGATCGGCTTGCCCTTCAGTTGGGCGTCGAACTGCTGCAGCGTATTCAGCGCGGTGCGCGCGCCATCGGCCGGCATGGTGCCGTCCGGCGAAATCGCTTCCCTGACCTTGTCCCAGGCGGCCAGGTACAGCGCGCGGTCGCCCAGCAGGTAGCTTTCCGGCACGGTCTTGACGATGTCGGACGGACCCGCCTTCTGCAGCCATTTGAGCGCGCGCACCATGGCATTGGTCAGCGCCTGCGTGGTGTTGGGGTTCTGCTGGATAAAGGCCTGCGAGGCGTACAGGCAGCCCGACGGCATGCTGCCGCCGAACACTGCCTGCGTGTCCTTGAGCGTGCGCGTGTCCGAAGCGACGCGCACCTCGTTCTTCTGCGTCAGCATCGAGATCACCGGGTCGAGGTTGGCCATCGCATCGATCTGGCCCGAACGCATGGCAGCCACGGCGCCGGCGCTGGCGCCCACGCCGATGAAGGACACGTCCGACGGCTTCAGGCCATGCTTGGCCAGCACGAAATTGGCCATCATGTTGGTCGACGACCCGGGCGCGGTCACGCCGATCTTCTTGCCCTTCAGGTCGGCGATCGACTTGAAGTAGGGCATGGTCTTGTTCGACACCACCAGCACGATCTGCGGCGCCCGGCCCTGCAGCACGAATTCCTGGTAGCGCTGGCCCTTGGCCTGCAGGTTGATGGTGTGCTCGTAGGCGCCCGATACCACGTCGGCGCTGCCGCCCACCACGGCCTGCAGCGCCTTGGCGCCGCCGGCGAAGTCGACGATCTCGACATCCAGGCCTTCGTCCTTGAAGTAGCCCTGGCGTTCGGCGATGGTCAGCGGCAGGTAGTAGAACAGGTTCTTGCCGCCGACCGCGATGGTGACCTTGGTTTTCTCCGGCTTGCCCTGCGCCTGCGCATGGCCGAAGGTGAACCAGCCGGCCAGGAACAGCGCCAGCGCGATCAGGAACTGCTTCCAGAATTTCTTGTTATACATGCTTGTCTCCTACCCGTTTCCTGTCCGTTTGGATCCGGACGGCGGTGCACGAAAACACGGCGTGCCGCCGTGCGGCAAGTTGCGATGCTACTGGGTGGGTAGCAAGCCCGCATCGGTATCTATACCTAGGCGGGCTGCCGGTGTGCTCCCCTCTCCCGCGTGCGGGAGAGGGGCTGGGGGAGAGGGCCAGCGTATGGCATGCATCGTGGCGCCTGAGTTCGTGGAAATCTCTGCCCTCTCCCCCGCCCCTCTCCCATATGGGAGAGGGGAGACAAGATTCGGGCTCCTTACTCGGCGTGGATGTCGGCGGACTTGATCACCTTGCCCCAGCGCGCCAGTTCCGCCTTCTGGTACTGCGCCAGCTGCTGCGGGTTCATGTACTTCGCCTCGGCGCCCAGTTCCTCGGCCTTCTTGCGGAAGGCTTCGGTGCGCATGATCTTCTCGATCTCGCCGGCGAGCTTGTCGACCACGGCCTTGGGCGTGCCGGCCGGCGCGTACATCGCGAACCACGACGACACGTCGAGGTCGGGATAGCCGGCCTCGGGTGCCGACGGCACGTCCTTCAGGCTGGGCAGGCGCGTCTTGCTGGTCACCACCAGCGGGCGCAGCTTGCCCGCGGCGATATGGCCCATCAGCGGGGGCGGCGTGGTCATGGTCAGGTCGACCGTGCCGCCCAGCAGGTCGGTGATGGCCGGACCGGTGCCCTTGTACGGGACGTGGGCGATCCTGGTGCCGGCCATCTGGTTCAGCAGCTCGGTCGAAACGTGCTGCAGCGAACCGTTACCCGACGACGCGTAGTTGAGCTTGTCCGGGTTGGCCTTGGCATATGCCACCAGTTCCTTCAGCGACTTGACCGGCAGGTTCTGGCGCACCACCAGCACCTGCGGCGCCGACAGGATATTGGCCACTGGCGCGAAGTCCTTGACCGGATCCCACGACAGGTTCTTCATCAGCAGCGGCGTGATCACGTGGAAGCCCGAGTACTGCAGCATCAGCGTGTAGCCGTCCGGCTTGGCGCGCGCCACCAGCTGCGCGGCGATGCCGCCGTTGCCGCCGGGCTTGTTATCCACCACGACCGGCTGGCCAAGCGCCTTGGACAGCGGCTCCGAAATCATCCGTGCCGCGATGTCGGTGGTGCCGCCTGCCGCGGCGGATACCACCAGCGTGACCGGGCGGCTGGGATAGGCGTCCTGCGCCAGCGCGGAAGGCGCCAGCCACGCGGCACCGAGAGCCGCCAGCGTGGCGGCGACGGCCTTGCGCCGGTTGGCGAAGGTGGTGGTGGGCTTGGCGGCGATGCGTTGAACGGCTTGCTTCATAAGGGTCTCCATTTGTATTGCCAATGTCTTGTTGTTGTCCGGGTGCGGCACTAGGCTTGCGCCGCGAAATGCTCCGCCATCCATGCCGGCGGCTGGTGCGTGCGCAGGCGCGGGCCGGCGCTGAGCAACTGGCTGTGGATGTCGCGGCCGACCAGCGCGGGCAGGCCGGCTACCGCATCGAGCAGCGCACCGAGGTTGACGCCGGTCTGCACGCCCATGCAGTCGAACATGTGGACCAGGTCCTCGGTGCTGACGTTGCCGCTGGCACCGGGCGCGTACGGGCAGCCGCCGAGGCCGCCGGCGGCCGCGTCGAAGCGGGCCACGCCGGTCTCCCATGCCGCCAGCGCATTGGCCAGGCCCATGCCGCGCGTGTTGTGCAGGTGGATGGTGAGGCCAGTGCCGGGCAGCGCCGCCTGGAACCGCTCGCACAGCGCGGCCACTTGCGTGGGATAGGCCATGCCGGTGGTGTCGCACAGCGTGATGCCCGCCGCGCCGGCTTCGGCGAAGCGCGTGGCCAGCGCCATCACTGCGCCGGCCTCGACCTCGCCCTCGAAGGGGCAGCCGAACACCGTCGACAGCGAGATATTGACCGGCACGCCGGCCGTGTTGGCGGCGTCGATCATCGCCAGCAACTGCGCCTGCGATTGCTCGCGCGTCATGCGCAGGTTGGCGCGGTTGTGCGTCTCGCTGGCCGACATCACCAGGTTGACCTCGTCCGGCCGGCACGACAGCGCGCGTTCCAGGCCGCGCAGGTTGGGCACCAGCACCGTGTAGCGCACGCCGGTGAAGCGCTGGATCTGGTGCATCACCGCTTCGGCATCTGCCAGCGCGGGGATGGCCCGTGCCGACGTGAACGAGGTGGCTTCGATGCGGGCGAAGCCGCAGGCCGACAGCGCGTCGACGAAGGTGACCTTGCCGTCGGTAGGCACCACCACCGGCTCGATCTGCAGGCCGTCGCGCGGCGCGACTTCATTGATTTCGACGCGGGCCGGGCCGCGCAGCTGGGCGGCGGCGCTCATGCGATCACCTTGCGGGCGCGCAGGTCGGCAATGGCGGCGTCATCGAAGCCCGCCTGCTTCAGCACTGCATCGGTATGCTCGCCCAGCGTGGGCGCGCGGTCATGGATGCCGCCCGGGCTCGCCGACAGCCTGGGCACCACGCCCGGCACTTCCACGGTCAGGCCGCCGGCCGAGGTCACCGACTCGATCACGCCGCGGGCGCGGTAGTGCGGGTCTTCGGCAATGTCCTTGACGGTATAGATGCGGCCCGACGGCACCTGCGCCTCGCGCAGCACGGCAAGCACCGATTCCACCGTCTGCGTGCAGGTCCAGTCGGCGATGGCGGCATCGATCTCGTCGACGCGTTTCACGCGGCCGTCATTCTGCGCCAGCGCCGGGTCATCGGCCAGGTCGGGCCGGCCGATGGCCAGCATCATGCGCTTGAAGATGGCATCGCCGTTGGCCGCCACCAGCACGTATTCGCCGCTGCTGCAGGGGTAGGCGTTGGACGGGGCGATGCCGGGCAGCGCCCCGCCGGCGGGCTGGCGCACCGCGCCGAAGGCGGAGTATTCCGGCAGCAGGCTTTCGCTCAGGTTGAACAGCGATTCATAGAGGGCCACGTCGATCACCTGGCCTTCGCCGCCACGCGCATCGCGCTGGTACAGCGCCAGCAGAACGCCCATGGCGCCGTGCAGCCCGGCGATGGTGTCGCCCAGCGACAACCCGGCGCGCACCGGCGCGCGGCCCGGCTCTCCGGTCAGGTGGCGCAGTCCCGCCATGGCCTCGGCCACAGCGGCAAAACCCGGCTCGTCCTTCTTCGGGCCGGTCTGGCCGTAGCCCGACACGCGCAGCATGATCAGGCGCGGGTTGTCGGCATGCAGCACGTCCCAGCCCAGGCCCCACTTCTCCATGGTGCCGGGGCGGAAGTTCTCGATCAGCACGTCGGCCTCGGCGGCCAGCTTGCGCACCAGTGCCTGCCCTTCCGGCTGGCGCAGGTCGATGCAGATCGATTCCTTGTTGCGCGATTGGGCTTCCCACCACACCGAGGTGCCTTCGTGCAGCATGCGCCATTTGCGCAGCGGATCGCCCTGCCCGGGCGGCTCTACCTTGATGATGTGAGCGCCGAAATCGGCCAGGGTCTTCGCGGCAAAGGGGCCGGCGATAAGTTGTCCGAGTTCGAGAACGCGGATGCCCTCGAGGATCTGTTGCGCCATGGCGTGTCTCCGTGCAATGCGGGGGATTTGTTGCGCCGCGAAAATTCGATCCGTGGGATCGATACCGCCGCGTCTGTCATTGGCACGGAGTGTGCCCCAGCCAGGGGCGAGCCAGGAATCGGCAATCGGAGAAGCGGGTTTTCTCGGAACGCGAAAGGCTCCGGGGGCGCCTGGCGCCCGGGCGTCAGAACGGCGCCTTATCCCCGCACAGATGGGTGATCAGCAGCCGCGCCGACACCGTCAGCCCGGCCGGGTCGCGCAGGCCGATCAGCAGCGAGCGGCGCGCCCAGGCATCCTGCAACGACACCAGCGACAAACCCATCGACTTGACGTGCGGCTCGGCGGCGATGCGCGGGAGCACACCCACGCCGAGTCCGGCCATCACCATGCGGCACATGGCGTCGAAGCTGCGCACCTGGATGCGCAGCCGGAAGGGCCGGTCGAGCCGGCTGCTTTCCTCGAGCAGCCGCGCCGCCAGCGAGGTTTCCTGCGGCAGGCTGACGAAGTCGAATTCGAGCGTATCGGCGTAGCGCACCGGGCCGCGCGCAGCCAGCGGATGGTTGGGCGGCGTGATGATGACCAACTCGTCCTGGCGGTACTCAACCGTCATCAGCCCCGCCGCCGGGGTGCGGTCGGCAAAGATGCCGACATCGGCGCGGTTCTCCACCAGCGCGGCAACGATGTCGCGGCTGTTCTGCTCTTCCAGTTCGATGCGGATGGTGGGATGGCGCTGCATGAACGACGCCAGGTCGTCCGGCAGGAACTGCGTGATCGCCGATGTGTTGGCGCAGACGCGCACCTGTCCGCGCACGCCGGAGGCATAGTCGGACATCACGCCGGCCATGCGCTCGACATCCTGCAGGATGGTCAGCGCATGGTGGAAGCAGGCCTGCCCGGCTTCAGTCAGTTGGACGCCGGCGGCATGGCGGAAAAACAGCGGCGCGCCCACCGCGTTCTCCAGGTCCGAAATGCGCTTGCTGGCGGCCGCCACGGCCAGGTGCGACTGGCGCGCGCCGGCCGAGATGCTGCCTTGGCGCGCCACGGCGACGAACAAGCCAAGCGTGACGAGATCGAAGCGGGCCAGGTTCATGGGGCAGGCAGACGCGGAAAAGTCCGGCGCGGGCATGCCGCCCCGCGCCGCTGGGATCAGAGAGTGCGGCGGTCCATCACCGCGCGCGCAATGGTGCCGGCGTCGACGTATTCCAGCTCGCCGCCGACCGGCACGCCGCGCGCCAGGCGCGACACCTTGAGGCCGCGCGCCTTGAGCATTTCGCCGATGTAGTGGGCGGTGGCCTCGCCTTCGCTGGTGAAGTTGGTGGCGACGATGACTTCGCCGACCGGGCCGCCCAGCTCAGGCTCGGTGGCGCGCGCCAGCAGCCGGTCCAGGTGGATCTCGCGCGGGCCGATGCCGTCCAGCGGCGAGAGCCGGCCCATCAGCACGAAGTACTTGCCGCGGTAAGTCAGCGTCTGCTCGATCATGACCTGGTCGGCCGGGGTTTCCACCACGCACAGCAGCGCGGCGTCGCGGCGGTCGTCCAGGCAGGTTTCGCAGATCTCCTGCTCGGTGAAGGTATTGCAGCGCTGGCAGTGCCGGATATGGTCCGCCGCGCCGCGCAGCGCGTCGCCCAGCTTGCGCGCGCCCTCGCGGTCGTGCTGCAGCAGGTGGTAGGCCATGCGCTGGGCGGACTTGGGCCCGACGCCCGGCAGCACCCGCAGCGCCTCGACCAGCGCCTGCAGCGAAGTCGGCGCGGAACCCTTCACACCCGCTTTCACCCCTGCCTTCAGAACGGCAGCTTGAAGCCAGGGGGCAGCGGCAGGCCCGAGGTCATCGAGCCCATCTTTTCCTGCGTGGTGGCCTCGGCCTTGCGCACAGCGTCGTTGAAGGCCGCGGCAACCAGGTCTTCCAGCAGGTCCTTGTCCTCGCCTTCGGCCAGCAGGCTAGGGTCGATGGTGACGCGCTTGACGTCGTTCTTGCAGGTCATGACCACCTTGACGAGACCGGCGCCGGACTGGCCCTCGACCTCGATCTGGGCCAGCTGCTCCTGCATCTTCTTCATGTTTTCCTGCATCTGCTGGGCTTGCTTCATCAGCCCGGCGAGTTGACCTTTCATCATGATGGAACGCTCCTGGATTCGGTAGGAAATTCTGTGGTGGAAATTCGTGGCGGATGGTGGCAGATCCGGGCCGTCAGGCCGCGCGCGGCTGGATCGAGCCCGGCACGATCTGGCCGCCGAAGTCGCGCAGCAGTCCTTGCACAAAGGGGTCGGCCTCGATCGCGGCCTCGGCTTCGCGCTGGCGCTCGGCACGTGCCTGAGCGTCGGCCGCCGCGGCGGTGACCGCGACCGCGCCGACTTCGCACAGCACGCGCACCGGCTGGCCGAAGTGGTCGCGCAGCACCTGCTGCAGGCGTTCGGCGACGCCGTTCTCGCCGAGGGCGGCCACCGGGATGCGCAGGTTGAAAGTATTGCCGACCACCTGAGTCAGTTCGCTCTGGTATGCCAGCTGTTGCGCCAGGCCCTTGAGCGGCAGGCCGGCAGCCAGCGCCGGCCAGTCGCCGGTGAAGACCGGCGGCGAGCCGTCTTCGCCGGCTGCAGGCGGGCGTGGGGCGACTAGCTTGGCGCCCTCAGCGGGCGCAGCCGGCGCGGCGGCCTCACGCACAGCTTCGGCTTCGCGCACGGGCGCGCTGGCGGGCCTGGTCGCGCCGTTGCGTGGATTGGCACGGACCGGCGGCTCGCTGAAACCGTTGTCGCCGAAGCCATTGTCACGCTCGTCCGCGCGGTAGCCCGGGTCGCTGTCATAGGGACCGATGACAGGCAGGTCCGGCGGCAGGTCTTCCCATGGCGGCACATCGCTGCCGCCGGCAATTTCCCACGGCGGCACCGATTCCGGTTCAGGCCGGCGCGCGGCCGGGGCCGGCCTGGCGGGCGCTGCCGAAGGCTGCGCCGGTGCCTGGGCCTGTGCGGGCGGCGGCGGGGCCGGCCGGGCCGGGGGCGCGGCGGGACGGCTCACGGCTGCGGCACCCGGCGCGCGCAAAGGCTGTGCCGGCGGGCGCTGCGCGGGAGCCGCTGCAGCGGCGGGCGCGGCAGGCGGCGGCGGGGCATTGCGCGCGCCACCGCGCGCGGAGGCGGCACGTGCGGCCGCCAGCGCGGCACGGGCTGGCGACATGGCGGCGTCGTGCGCGGGCCGGGCCGGTGCGGCTGGCGCAACTGGTGCTGCGGGCTCGGCCACTGGATCGAAGACGGGTGCCGGGGCGGCGGGCTTTGCCGCCGGCGGCACCGGCGCCGTGACAGCAGCCGGTGCGGGCCCAGCCGCCACGGCGGCATGCCGGGGCGTGGCCGGATCGGCCGCCAGCGCCGCACTGCGCGGGCGCGACGGCGCGGCGCCGCCGCCCTGCCCTTGCGCCACGGTCGGAGGCGCCGGCTCGGGCGACGCCGACGGCCGGAACGCCAGCATGCGCAGCAGCGTCATGGTGAAGCCGGCGTACTCATCCGGTGCCAGCGCCAGTTCATTGCGGCCGAGGTTGGCGATCTGGTAGAACAGCTGCACTTCCTGCGCGTCGAACACGCCGGCGAGGCGGCGCACATCGTCCGCCTCCGGCCATTCGTCCTGCACCGAAGCCGGCACGGCCTGCGCCAGCGCCACCTTGTGCAGAAGCGAACCCAGGTCCTGCAGCGCGCCGGCGAACGACAGGCTGCGGTCGGCCATGGCATCGGCGATGGCCAGCATGGCGGCGCCTTCCTCGGCGGCGAGCGCATCGAGCAACTGCACCAGGTAGCCCTGGTCGATCGCGCCCAGCATGCCGCGCACCGCTTCCTCGGAGACCTGTCCCGCGCTGTAGGCGATGGCCTGGTCGGTCAGCGACAGCGCGTCGCGCATCGAGCCGTGCGCGGCCTGCGCCAGCAGCCGCAGCGCATTGCCGTCGTGGCCGATGCCTTCCTGCGCCAGGATATGGTCCAGGTGCGAGACGATATGCCCCGGCGGCATCTGCTTGAGGTTGAACTGCAGGCAGCGCGACAGCACCGTCACCGGGATCTTCTGCGGGTCGGTGGTGGCGAGGATGAACTTGACGTGCCCGGGCGGTTCTTCCAGCGTCTTCAGCATGGCGTTGAAGGCGTGGTTGGTGAGCATGTGCACTTCGTCGATCATGTAGACCTTGAAGCGCCCGGTGCCGGGGGCGTATACCGCCTTGTCGAGCAGTTGCGCCATCTCGTCGACGCCGCGGTTGGAGGCGGCGTCCATCTCGATGTAGTCGACGAAGCGGCCGCTGTCGATCTCGGTGCAGGCCTTGCACACCCCGCATGGCTGGGCGGTGATGCCGCCATTGCCGTCAGCGCCGGTGCAGTTCAGGGCCTTGGCCAGGATCCGCGACAGCGTGGTCTTGCCGACCCCGCGCGTACCGGTGAACAGGTAGGCGTGGTGCAGCCGCTGCTGTTCCAGCGCGTGCGTGAGCGCGCGGACCACGTGCTCCTGGCCGACCAGCGTGGTGAAATCCCTGGGGCGCCATTTGCGCGCTAGAACTTGATAACTCATGGCGGCGATTGTAGCAAATGGCGACCGCCCCAGCCCGCCGTGGGGCCGGAGTTTGCGGCCTGGAGCCCAGGCCTGCCAGCGGCGCCGCGCCGCTGGCGGGTTTCAGGCGCGGGACGGGGTCAGCCGCATTCGCCCACGTAGCCGCAATTGGCGCATTTCGCACAGCCGTCGACCTTGTGCAGGGCGTGCGCGCCACACTCCGGGCAAGGCTTGCCGGTGCCCACGCCGGGGGTGACCACACCTGTGCCGGCCTGGACCGTGATCCCGGCCTCCGCGGCAACCGCCCCGCCGCCGTCGCGCTGCGCCAGCCGGGCCGCCAGCGCCGTCACCGGCACCTGAGCGCCTTCCGCATCGAGGAAGCCGCGCTTGATCAGGATGCGCTGCAGCGCGTAGCCGAGCGCCGCCACCTCCGAATCATGGAAGCGCGGCACCTCGGTGCCGTCCTGCCGCACCAGCGAGCCGTAGCGCACGGTGCCTTTGTCCCACACCACGTTACGCATGTCGGCCAGCGCCTTGGCGACCGAGCCGCCCGAGCGCGCCACCATCGACAGCAGCCGCATGGTCGAGGTGATCCACTGCTGGCCCTCGCTGCGCTGCCCCGCCGGCATGAAGAACTCCACCGGCCGCTCGATCGCCACTGGCTTGCCGTCGACGACACCCGCCACGCGCATGAAGTTGACGGTCAGGTAGACAGTCTTGTGGCCTTCGTAGGTCAGGTATTCGACCTTGGAGGTCACGCCCTCCAGATCGCCGACAGGCCGGCTGTTGAACGGGCGCACCAGCGGGTTGTCATCGGCCACCGCCGCAGGCGCTGCCGCTGGCGCGTCGACGGACAGCACCGCGCCAAGCACCGAATTGGGGCGATAGGTCGCCAGGCCCTTCAGTCCCGCCTGCCAGGCCTCCAGGTACAGGTGGCGGAAGGCCTCGTAAGGATAGTCCTCCGGCACGTTGACGGTCTTGCTGATGCTGGTGTCGATATATGGCTGCACCGCTTCCAGCATGCGCATATGGTCCAGCGCCGACATCTGCAGCGCCGTGACAAAGCTGCCCGGCAACTGCGCCATGTCGGCGCCCATGTGACGGTAGAGGCGCCAGGCGTGGTCCGCCACCTCGAACGAGCGGTAGCTGTTGTCCGGCATCCGCTTGCGACGGTTGTAAGTCCAGGAGAAGGCCGGCTCGATGCCGTTGGAGGCATTGTCGGCAAACGCCAGCGTGATCGTGCCGGTCGGCGCGATCGACAGCAGGTGCGAATTGCGCAAGCCATTGCGCGCAATGGCATCGCGCACGGCCTGCGGCAGCCGGCTGGCGAAGCCGCTCTGCAGGTAGGCGTCGACGTCCAGCAGCGGAAAGGCGCCCTTCTGCGCCGCCAGTTCTGTCGAGGCCAGATAGGCCTCGTCGCGCATGCGTTCGGCAATGCGCGCCGCCAGTTGCCGCGCCGGCTCGGTGTCGTAGCGCAGGCCCAGCATCACCAGCGCGCTGCCCAGACCCAGGAAACCCAGGCCGACGCGGCGCTTGGCGTGGGCCTCGGCCTGCTGCTCGGGCAACGGCCAGAAAGTCACGTCGAGCACGTTGTCGAGCATGCGCGTGGCCACGCGCACCACTTCGGCAAAGGCATCGAAGTCGAATTCAGCCTGCGGCGAGAACGGCTGGCGAACGAAACGCGTCAGGTTGATCGAGCCCAGGCAGCAGCAGCCATACGGCGGCAGCGGCTGCTCCGCGCAGGGATTGGTGGCCTCGATGCGCTCGCAGTAATAGAGATTGTTGTCGGCATTGATGCGCGACAGGAACAGGATGCCAGGCTCGGCGTGGTCGTAGGTGGCCTGCATGACCTGGTCCCACAGTTGCCGCGCCGGCAGGCGGCGGTACACCCATTGGCCGTCGTCGCGGCGGTAGGCGCCGGCGGCGATCATGTCGGCGCCGGGCTCGGCTTCATGGATCAGCTCGACCTCGCCATCGTCCTGCACCGCGCGCATGAATTCGTCGGTGACGCCGATCGAGATATTGAAGTTGGTCAGGCCGCCCTTGTCCTTGGCGTGGATAAAGCTCTCGATATCCGGATGGTCGCAGCGCAGCACGCCCATCTGCGCGCCGCGGCGCGCGCCGGCGGATTCCACCGTCGCGCACGAGGCATCGAATACCTTCATGAAGGACACCGGCCCCGACGCGCGCGAATGCGTCGCGCGCACCAGCGCGCCCGCCGGCCGGATCGCCGAGAAGTCATAGCCGACGCCACCGCCACGGCGCATGGTCTCTGCCGCCTGCGCCACCGCGGTGTAGATGCTGGGTCGCCCATCACGCGCTTCCGACACCGAGTCGCCCACTGGCTGCACGAAGCAGTTGATCAGCGTGGCCTGGATGCCGGTGCCGGCGGCCGAATTGATGCGCCCGGCCGGCACGAAGCCGTGTTCCTGTGCCCACAGGAAGCGCGCGCTCCACGCCTCGCGCTCGCCTTCGGGCTCGGCCTGTGCCAGCGCGCGCGCCACGCGCTGCCTGACCTCGGCAATGCTGCCTTCTTCGCCCTTGGCGTATTTTTCGATCAGGACTTCGGTGGAGATTTCCTGCGGCGCCATGGCACCGTGAATGATCTGGTCGTTTGCGTTCATGTCTGGGCTCACCACGCTCCGTGGTTGGGTGAATCAGTGGATCCGGGACGCGCATCGCCGGCGCGCCGCGCCGCTGATAGTGCGGCGGCCTGTCATGGTCGGGCCAGCGCGGCCTGCACTGCCTGCGCCAGATCAAGCCGGCGCTTTGCCGCATGCAATGACCCGCGGCGGACAAGGCAATTCGACGCAACGCCCCGGACTAGGTTACAATGCCGCTCGGACGGGCCTCCTCGCATGGTGGCGCGGTCAACCTGGTCAGGTCGGGAACGAAGCAGCCACAGCCGTTTTCCACCAGTGCCGAGGGTCAGGCTCGTCCACCTCTACGCCCCACCTCGCCCCTCCTCACCTCGTCCCTCCGGCTTCACCCTTCCAACGCTTCACCACGCTCCCGCGAACAGCTTTTCGCATCGGCATGCCCACGCCGCTTGCGGCGCCGTCCCTGTCACTTTAGTACAGCATGCCGGCCGGCGTGCGCCGGACACGGCGCACCCACGGCCCATTCTGCGCCGATTTACCGACGCTGTCCGGCGCTCCGCTCAGAATAGCGAACCCTGCTGTGGCAGCATCGGCGGTGCCAGCCGCTCGGCGGGAATCCACTCTCCGTCCGCGGTTGCCACGCCGGCCTCGATGCGCTTGCCCGGGAACAGCGGCGCGACCGCCGCCACGTAGCGCCCCAGCTGCGCGCGATAGGCCGCGTGCTCCTGCGGCAGCAATCGCAGCTTGTAGTCGACGATGACGACGCGGTCGTCGAATTCCACCAGCCGGTCGATACGCAGCAGCCGGCCACGCGCGTCATACAGCTCGACTTCATTGCGCGCGCTGCCGGCCTCGTCCGCCGACAGCAGCGGCGCCAGCGCCGGCGCGCCCAGCATCACGCGCACCGCCGCGAGCGCTTCATCGACCTGATCGCGCCACGCTTGCCGCGCCGCGGGGGTATGCGCGCCGGTCAGCGGGAACCAGCGCAGCACCGTGGCGATGTCCGGAATGCCGGCAAAGGCTTCCGGATAGCGCGTCAGCCGCTCCAGCAGGGCATGCACCAGTTCGCCATGGCGGGCCGCCGCGGCGTTGAAGACGATGCCGTCGCCTTCCGACGGTTCTTCATCGGCCTGCGCGTCGTCCTCGAACGATGGCAGCGCGCCGGCGTCCCGGTAGCGCATGCGGAAGTCGGTGAAGCGCACCGGCTCGCTCAGGCGCGCCGGTATGGCCGCCTCGCTGTCGGCCGCTTGCGCCAGGTGTTCTGGGTATGCGGGCAACATCTCGCCCACGCCGGCACCCTGCAGCCGCACGTACCAGCTGCCGGCGATCTCCGCGTTGTTCTCGCCGGCGCCGGCGCGGCTGGTGCGGCCCTTCACGCCGCTGACCAGCAGGCCTTGCTGCGCCCGCGTCATGGCGACATACAGCAGGTTCCAGTTCTCCCGCTCGCCCAGCGCCGACTCGGCCTCGAACATCGGCGCGCGCGCCAGTCCGCGTTCGCTGCGCTTGCCGTACGCCGAGAAATGCAGCGGCACCGGCGACGACGGCGGCCAGTCGACCAGGATCCCGCCCTTGTCCGCGGCGGGATCGCTGTGGTTGGCATCGAGCAGCACCACGAACGGCGCCTCCAGGCCCTTGGCCGCATGCACGGTCAGGATGTGAACCGCATCGAGGCCGGCGAAGGCGGCATCGTCCTCGGCCGGCTCGATGTCTTCTGCGCTGTCGCCCATGCCGCCTTCGTCAGGGCTCTCGCCCTCGTCGCCACGGCGGATTTCCTGCAGCTCGTCGATGAACTTTGGCAGGCTCGGATAGCGGCCACCGTCGAGGTCGAGCGACAGCTTCAGGAAGGCATCGAGATTGGCCAGCACCTGCTCGCGGATATCCGGCGGCGCGGCCTCGGCATAGCGGCGCCGGACTTCGCCGCCGTGGAAGATCTGGTCGATCAGGTCGTGCACCGGCATGTGCGGCGCGACCCGCAGCCACTGGCGCAGCCGCGGCACGCCTTCGCGCAGCGCGTCCGAGACGTGCCCGGGCAGGCCGTTGGCTTCGATGCGCGCCCACCAGCCGCCCTCGCCTTCCAGCTGCGCCAGGGCCAGCAGGTCATCGTCGGTCGCGCCGACCAGCGGGCTCTTCAGCACATGGGCGAGATCGAGGTCGGACTCCGGCGTCATCAGGAAGGCCAGCAATGCCGACAGGTCCAACGCCTCCAGCGTGGCCAGCAGGCCGCCACGACGCGGGCTCAGGCATGGAATGCCGGCCTCGCGCAGGGCACGCTCGTAGTCGGCGAGGTGGGTCTTGCGGCGCACCAGCAGGTGCATGTCGCTCCAGCGCGCGGGGCGCGTGGCGCCGTTCTCGTGCACCGGCACGGTGTCGCGCACATGGCGCAGCCACGCGGCCACGCGCCGCCCCTCCTCCAGGCGCAGCGAATCGCCGGACTGCCGGCGCGGCTGCCGCAGCGTATCGCGGTGCATGGCGTCGTCGCCAGCCTGTGCTCCTGGCTCGTTCGCTTCGCTGTTGCCTGCCTTGCCTTCGGACTTGTCTTCGGACCTCTCTTCGGCCTCTACCAGCGGCAGCAGCCACACCGGACCGCCGCCTTCGGCCAGCGCCGAGGTCTGCGTCTCGTACAGCGGGTAGCGCCCTTCGGCACGCGCCGCGTCGAACACGGCATTGACCCAGTCCAGCACCTCGGCACGGTTGCGCCGCGTGCGGTTGGTGCGCAGCACCGTCGCCCCGAATGCGTCGCGCAGCATCTCGCCGGCAGCGCCGAACAGGCGCGCGTCGGCGCGGCGGAAGCGGTAGATCGACTGCTTGGGATCGCCCACCAGGAATACGGTCGGCCGCTCGCCCAGGCCCGCGTATCCGGCCAGCCAGCCCTGCAGGATGCGCCACTGCAGCGGGTTGGTATCCTGGAACTCGTCGAGCAGAAGGTGGCGGTAGCGCGCGTCCAGGCGCACCTGCAGGTAAGTCGCGGTCTCTTCGTCGGACATCAATTGCGCGGCCTGCCATTCCAGGTCGGCAAAATCCATCGCGCGCTGTTCCTGCTTGTGCTGCTGGTAGCGCGTCAGCAATGCGTCGCCGATGCAGAACAGCGCCTGGTTGATGGCGAGCACCGCGGCCTCGCAGCAGCGGGCGCTGATCTCGTCGAGCATCGCGCAGATGGACGCGTGCTGGTCGAGCAGCGTGTCGACCATGCCCTCGCCCCCCGCTGCCTTGATGAGCGCGTTGGTCCGGCGCAGCGAGCGTGGCTCGCCCGTGGTAGTGAAGAACGCCGCGCGCAGTTGCGCGAACACGCGTTCCGCGGCCTTGCCCGGTGGTGCGCCGGCTTCGCGCCAGGCGGTGATGGCCATCAGCGCGTCGGTGATGCGCGTGGCATGGGTCTGCTCGGTCTTGCCACCGGCGCCCAAGCGCAGCGCCAGCGCCTCGCAGGCATCGCGCCAGCCTTCGTCGGCCAGCGCCTGCAGCAGGACATCGCCCTGCGCGTCTTCGCCAAGGCAGTCGCACAATGCCTGCCGCGGATCGCCGCCTTCCTGCATCGCCCACCATTCGCTGCGGGCATGGAACATGGCGTCAAGCAGCGCGCGCGCCTGGAAGTCGCCCACGGTGTCGACCAGCGTTTCCCATGCGGCACGCAGGTCGGCGTATTGCGGCGTAGCCAGCGCGCGCCAGACCGGCGCCCACGCTTCACGCTTCATGCGCAAGGCATCCTCGCGCAGCGACGCGCCGGGCACGATGCCCGATGCCAGCGGCGCGCCGCGCAGCAGCGTGCCGAACCAGCCGTGGAAGGTATCGATCGCCATGCGCCCGGGCGCGGCCAGCACCTGCGCATGCAGGCGGCGCGCGCGCGGCAGCGCCTCGCGCGCGGCTTCCGGGCTCAGGCCGCGCTGCACCAGCGCGGCGACGACGTCGTCGTCGGGATCGCGCGACAGTTGCGCCAGCACTTCCAGCAGGCGGTCGCGCATTTCTTCGGCGGCCTTGCGCGTGAAGGTGATCGCGAGGATCTCGTGCGGCGCGGCCCCGGCCAGCAGCAGGCGCACCAGACGGGCCACCAGCAGCCAGGTCTTGCCGCTGCCGGCGCAGGCCTCGACCACGACCGAGCGCACGGGATCGCAGGCGGCGCGGGTGAACTCGGCCTCAGCCACGGGATGGCCATCGCGCTGGTAGGGCTGGACCTGGGTATTGAGCGGATCGTGGACCATCATGTCTTCAGCACCGGCACGGCGGTGGATTCCCAGAAGCCCTTGCGGCACAGGCCGCGGGCGGTGCAATACACACAGGCCGAGGCATCGCCAAATGCCGGCAGCCTGGCTCCCTGGCGCAGCCGCATCACATCATGGCGCATCTGCCGCTCGAGCCAGGTGACGGCGGCCTGGAAGTCGGGCAGCCCGACCTCGCGCTGCGCCGCTGCCGAGGTGTCGCGCGCGCTTTCCTTAGCGCCTTCGAGCGACACCCAGCTGCCGTCCACCGCGTCGGCGCGCAACAGCCCGTAGAACGGCAGCTGGCAATCTTCCTCGACCTCGGCCAGCTTGCGCTTGAGCCGCGTGGCGCTCTGCGTCTTGTAGTCGAGCACCGCATGCGCGCCGTCCGGCCCCTGGTCGAGGCGGTCGATGCGTCCGGTCAGCCGCAGCGGCTGGCCGTCGGGCATGGGCAGGTCGATGCCGGCATCAAGCTCGCCGCCACGCCAGAACCAGCCCTCGGCCTCGCGCGCCGCCTGCCACGCGACATACGAGGGCAGCACCTCGCACCAGCGCCGGTAATAGGCGATGGCATTGCCGTCTTCGGCCATCAGCGCGCCGAACACATCGTCGGAGATCTCGCGCAGCCGCGCCAGGCGCTGGTCTTGCGGCAGCGTCTCGCCGCGCTCGCGCCGTGCGTGCAGATCCTTGTGGTAGCGCAGCAGCACGCGGTGCAGGTGCTCGCCGATCTCGCGCTTTTCCAGTTCGTCGCTGACTATCTCCAGCCCGGCCAGGCCGAGCATGCGGCCGGCGAAGAACTGGTACGGGCAGCGGCGCAGCATGTTGTAGGCCTGCGCGCTCCAGCGCTGCGGCACCAGTTCGGGCAACGCGGACGGCGCGGGCATGCCTTGCGGTTCGGCGAAGGTTTGATAGGCCTGCGGCACCGCGTTGCCGTCGATGACGACGCCGCTGCGCGCGCAGCATGCCGCCAGTCGCTCGATCCAGCCCGACACGTGATGCGGTTCGCCGCGGCCGCCGAAGCGCTGCCAGGTCATCACCACCTCGTCGTTGTTCAGCAGCACCTCTGCCAGGTCGCGCGCCTGCTGGGCGAAGCGCGCCTCGCGGTCCTCCAGGTCGAGCTCGCGCCGCATCTGGTTGGAGAAGAACATCAGCTCGGCCGCGCTCGAAGGCAATTGCGCATCGTCGCAACCCACGATCACCACGCCCTCGAAACGGCGCATGCGCGCGCCGTTCAGCGGCAGGATGGTGATGCGCGCCGGGCCGCTTGCCGAAGGCTCCTTGTATGCGACCGATTCGAGCAGCGCCGACAGCATGGCGCGGAATTCGCCCTGCGACAGCGTGGCATGGCCACCGGTTTCGTCCTGCGGCAACTCTTGCAGCCGCGCCAGTGCATCGAGCAACTGGCTGCCCGCGTCGTCGGCCGCCAGCGCGGCGCGCATGCCGAGGCCATCGAGCATGCCGTCGAGCCGTTCCAGCCACGTCGCCAGCGGATGCTGCGCCAGGCCGCGCGGCCAGCGTGCCGCCTCGTCGGCCAGCAGCGCGACCAGCGCCCGTGCGGCGCGACGCGGCGCCTCGGCTGCCTCACCCTCGTCGCTGCCAGGCTCGGGCCCGCTCGTCGGTGCGCTGCCGAACAATTGCCGCAGGCGCGGCCAGCCGCCGGTAATGCCCTCGCGCCGCACCTGGCGCTCCAGCAGCGCGATGGCCGCGCCACGCTCGGCGAAATCGGGCAGGCAGAACGGGCTTTTCAACAGGTCGAGCAGTGCCGCGGTATCGCCGTCGCGCACCAGCAGGTCGAACCAGCGCATCAGCGCAGCGGCCGCGCGCGTGGTCGACAGCTTCCAGCCGGTCTCGTCGCGCACCGGGGCGCCGGCACGTGCCAGCAGCGCGCGCGCGCGCCGAGCCACCACGCGGTCGTGGGCCACCAGCGCGACCTGGCGGCGACCTTCGTTGAGCCATTGCACAAGCTGCGCCGCTGCGGCCGCGGCTTCGTCCTCGAAGCGCGCGCTGCCAATCACGCGGAGGGCCGGGCGTTGCCCGGGCAGTGCCGGCGTGGCAGGCGGCGGCGCGATGACCTCCCCATCCCCGGCTATCCGTGCTTCGGGCCATAGCGACAGCAGCGTCCGGTACCAGTCGGTATTGGTATCGGCGTCCGCTTCGCCCTGCCCCGCCCAGTCATAGCCAACCTGCAGCACCGGCACCAGTTCGGCGGCATCGCGCAGGAACGCGGCTTCGAGCGGCGTAGGGGGTGTCGGCGCGATCCACACCACCGGGCCGCGCAGTTGCTGCGACAGTTCGCGCAGCACGCGGCGCCGCGCCGGCAGCGGATCGTCCGGCCCGGACAGCGCTTGCCAGAATGCCAGCACGATGCGCGCCTCTTCGCCGAGGAAACGTTCGGACAAGTGCGAATAGGTGCGTTCCAGCGCGCCCTGCAGCAGCGCGGCACGGTCGTCGCCGTCGATGTCGTCGTCATCGCGGATGGCGGCGTCCTCGAGCCAACGCCCATTCAGCTCGTCGCAAATCGCAAGCAGCGTCTGCGACAGGCCCCACGCCGCGGTCTCGTTCTGCGCGCCGAAGGCGCGGCGCAGCCACTCTTGCCCGCGCACGGCCTGCTGCACCGCCAGCAGTCGCGCCGCGTGGCTGCGCACCGGCGTGCCGTCAGGCGGCAGGTCGAGCAGCCAGTGGCCCAGCGTCAGCACGCGCGGCAACAGGCGCGGCCGCCCGGCCGCGCGCGCGGCGGCGTCGAGCGCCTCGCGCACGCCCGGGATCTGCGCCGCGGTCGGCACCACCACATGCGCGCCGGCTTCGGGCGCGCCGCAGCGGTCCAGGAAAAACCAGGCAGCGGTGGCCGCCTGCCCGAGGAAATCAGGGCCAGGGCGAAAACTTAGCGACGTCATGGGCTCGTGGGCCGCAGCGCGGCATGGCTGCGGTAACTGCGTCGGTCGGGGAAGACGTCAAGGGCGTCAGGGGCGTCAGGGGCGTCAGGGAACAAGGCAAAGGGAATACCGGACGCCGCCGGCCAGCACGGCGGGCGGCGATTCATGGAAGGGCCCCGGTGCGCGGTGCGCGGAGCCGTTTGCGCTCGGGCGGGCCGCTCAGTGCGTGCCGCCCTCCAGCCGGGCACGGATCTCGCGCGCGGTTTCGAGCAGGCCCTCGTAGCCGGAGCGCGCATGCTCGGGGAGGTCCGGGTCGCCCACCAGGGTACCCAGCGTTTCGATGATGCTGTAGACCAGGCCCTTGGCGGCGCCGCTGGCAATGCTGTTGGTCTCGACCGCGCTGCTGATATGGTCCAGCGCATCGCTCAGATGGTCCACGTCCGGCGTCTGGCCGGATTCGGGCTGGGTAGGCTTGCGGGGATCGGTGTTCATATCGATGACCTTGTCGATGGCCTTCTCGGGAGAGCAGGGTTCGTGAGGTCAGCCGGCCGGTGCGCGGCCCGCGGACCGCTTTCTATTCTACGCGCACGCAACGCGGATCCGGCACCGCGCCGAGCCCGCATGTGCACGCCATGGCACCCACGCCGATTGCCGGAATCTCTTGGCGCCATTGAAAATAAGCATTTCTACTAATCACCCGATTGCAGCAGAATCATTAGCGTTGTCGGCGACGTTTTTCAGCCCCGTACCAGTGCCAGTCTTGAAAATCGGCAAACTGGTAACATATCGCCAGCAACGGGCGCGGCTGCGGCCGCCAGAGCCAGCCGGCAGGCGGCAAAGGCGTCTTCGGCGGGTCCGAGCAATCTCGTGTAAGGTTACGGTTCTGCCCTATCCAGCTTCCCGGCCTTCAACATAAACAGAGCGAAACCAGAGGTTTTCCGCCATGAGCGAACAAATCAAGTATGTGAGCGACGCCTCCTTCGACGCCGACGTCCTCCAGTCCGACAAGCCCGTCCTGCTCGACTTCTGGGCGGAATGGTGCGGCCCCTGCAAGATGATCGCCCCGATCCTGGACGAAGTCGCCAAGGACTATGGCGACAAGCTGCAGGTCGCCAAGATCAACGTCGATGAAAACCAGCAGGTCCCGGCCAAGTTCGGCATCCGCGGCATCCCGACGCTGATCCTGTTCAAGAACGGCGCGGTCGCGGCCCAGAAGGTCGGCGCGCTGTCCAAGTCGCAACTGACCGCGTTCCTCGACGGCAACCTGTAAGCTGCGCGCCGGAGCGAAACCAACCGCTCCGGTTTTGTCACGATCCGACGTGCGTGCGCCACACCCTGGCGCACCGGTTGGATTGTGCTAAGATGCCACCAACAACTCCCCGAGCGTTCGCTCATTTTTCCCCCTTCTCTTTCAGTCTCGCCCGTCCGGGCAAATCTGTACCCCTCGTCTATGCACCTGACAGAACTCAAATCGCTTCACGTGTCTGCGCTTCTCGAAATGGCGGCAACGCTCGAGATCGACAACGCACAGCGGATGCGCAAACAGGAACTGATGTTTGCGATCCTGAAGAAGCGCGCCAAGATGGGCGAAACCATCTTCGGAGACGGCACGCTGGAAGTTCTGCCGGACGGCTTCGGCTTCCTGCGCTCGCCGGAGACTTCGTACCTGGCCAGCACGGACGATATCTACATCAGCCCGTCGCAGATCCGCCGCTTCAACCTGCATACCGGCGACTCGATCGAAGGCGAGGTGCGCACGCCCAAGGATGGCGAGCGCTACTTTGCGCTGGTGAAGGTGGACAAGGTCAACGGGCAGCCTCCCGAAGCGGTCAAGAACCGCATCATGTTCGAGAACCTGACGCCGCTGCACCCGAACCGGCCGCTCACGCTCGAACGCGACATCAAGGCTGAAGAGAACATCACCGGCCGCATCATCGACATGATCGCGCCGATCGGCCGCGGCCAGCGCGCCCTGCTGGTGGCCTCGCCCAAGTCCGGCAAGACCGTGATGCTGCAGCACATTGCACACGCGATCGCGAACAATCATCCGGAAGCCGACCTGTTCGTGCTGCTGATCGATGAGCGTCCGGAAGAAGTGACCGAGATGCAGCGTTCGGTGCGCGGCGAAGTGGTGGCGTCCACCTTCGACGAACCGGCCATCCGCCACGTGCAGGTTGCCGAAATGGTGATCGAGAAGGCCAAGCGCCTGGTCGAGCTGAAGCGCGACGTGGTGATCCTGCTGGACTCGATCACCCGCCTGGCGCGTGCCTACAACACGGTGGTGCCGGCCTCGGGCAAGGTTCTGACCGGCGGTGTCGACGCCAACGCGCTGCAGCGTCCGAAGCGCTTCTTCGGCGCCGCGCGCAACCTGGAAGAAGGTGGTTCGCTGACCATCATCGCCACTGCGCTGATCGAAACCGGCAGCCGCATGGACGACGTGATCTATGAAGAGTTCAAGGGCACCGGCAACATGGAAGTGCACCTGGAACGCCGCCTGGCCGAGAAGCGCGTCTACCCGTCGATCAACCTGAACAAGTCGGGCACGCGCCGCGAAGAACTGCTGATCAAGCCGGACATCCTCCAGAAGATCTGGGTGCTGCGCAAGTTCATCTCCGACATGGACGAAGTGCAGGCCATGGAGTTCATCATGGACAAGATGAAGGCCACGAAGAACAACGCGGAGTTTTTCGATATGATGCGCAGAGGCGGCTAAGCCTCGCTGCGGCGTACCGCTCAGAGACGCGCCGTAAGACGAACAAAAAGGCGTGCCACGGCACGCTTTTTTGTTGTCCGATGGGTTTCCTATGCTCGGCAAACTGACTGCCTTCCTGCGCACCCGCTCCAGGGCCCGCAAGCTGGAGCACTACGCGATCCCCGACGACCTGTGGGAGAGCACCATCGCCACGCTGCCGTTCGTGCAGCGCTATGGCAGCGAAGACCTGGCCGCCCTGCGCGAGCTGGCCACGCTGTTCATTGCGGAGAAGGAATACTCCACCGCGCACGAACTGCCGCTGGCCGACGACATGGTCGTCAGCGTCGCCGTGCAGGCGTGCGTGCCGATCCTGAAGCTTGGGCTGGCGTGGTACCGTGGCTGGCACGGCATCGTGCTGTACCCCGGCGAATTCATTATCCGCCGTACCGTGCAGGACGAGATCGGCCTCGTGCACGGCGTGGTGGAGGAAGCCAGCGGCGAAGCCTGGGAACATGGCCCCGTGATCCTGTCCTGGCCGGACGTGCACACGCCGGGCGCCGGCATCGACAGCGAACACGAGTTGCCGGCCGACACCTACAACGTGGTCATCCATGAGTTTGCCCACAAGCTGGACATGCTCGACGGCGAGCCGGACGGCGTACCGCCCTTCTCGCGCGTGCTGCATCCGGATATCGATGCTGAAGCGTGGACGGAAACCTTCCTCACCGAGTACGACCGCTTTGCCGAGGCGTGGGAGGCGCGCAAGGAGTCGGATTGGGAGCATCCCGAACGGCTGCCGCCGGCGCTGCGCATCATCGACCCGTACGGTAGCGAGACACCCGGCGAATTCTTTGCGGTGACGTCGGAAGCATTTTTTGTCGAGCCGGGCGGCCTGTCCCGGCATTGGCCGGTTGTCTACGAGTCGCTAGCCTCTTTTTATCGCCAGGATCCCGCAGCGATGTGAGTAAAAAGTCATATCCAGCCTTCCAGCCCGGGCAGCGCGTGATATGCCTCTTACTCTTCCCCAAGTCATTGTTTTTCTGCCATAATTCCGGTTTGCCCGTTACCGGCAAGTGGTTCGTTCATCGACGCGTCGTGTTTTCAGCGGTGAATTCAGCAGTAAAGCGCGGATCGCAACGGACTGGCTACCCAACCAGAAAGGACTCATCATGAAAGAAGGCATTCACCCGAATTACCGCGAAGTCGTGTTCCAGGACATGTCCAGCGACTTCAGCTTCATCACCCGCTCGACCATCCAGACCAAGGACACGATCGTGAAGGACGGCAAGGAATACCCGCTGGCCAAGATCGAAGTCTCGTCGGAATCGCACCCGTTCTACACCGGCACCCAGAAGATCATGGACACGGCTGGCCGCGTCGAGAAGTTCCGCCAGAAGTTCGGCAACAAGCTGGGCAAGGCTGCGAAGTAATCGCTTTCGGCGAACCCCGCTTCGCGCGGCCCGCGGACAGATGCTCCGGGCCGGCGCGAACCAGCAAAGAGGCAGCATCGGCTGCCTCTTTTCTTTTGTGCCCGCCAGTTGCGTGCCACCGGCCGACCGGCGCCGGCACTGTTCACTGTTGTATCCACCGGAATCCCTCACCCGCGTGAGGCTTCTACGGCATGTCACGGCCCTCGCGGCCGCCGCATGCGCGATACTGTGGCCTTCGCGCCATTGCGCCACGGCCCGACCCGAGCATCGATGCGTCAAGCCAATACTTCACCCGTCCAGTTGACCGCTGCCGCGACCGGCGCCCTGCCGCGCGCGCTGCTGCTGGCGATCTGCATCATCTACGGCCTGGTTGGCCTGTTCGGCCGCGATCCGTGGAAGAACGAGGACGCCGCCGGCTTCGGAGTGATGTGGCAACTGGCCACCGGCGGCCTGCATGACTGGCTGATGCCGAATATCGTCGGCCGGCCCTTCACGGAAGACGGCCCGCTGGTGTTCTGGATCGGCGCCCTGATGATCCGCGGCTTCGGCAGCTGGCTGGGACCCACCGACGCCGCGCGCCTGGCCACCGCCCTGTTCTTCTTCTCGACCTGCGCCTGCATCTGGTACAGCACCTACCTGCTGGGCCGGCGCGACGAGGTCCAGCCGTTCGCCTATGCGTTCGGCGGCCAGCCCAATGCGCGCGACTATGGCCGCACGCTGGCCGACGGCGCGCTGCTGATCTTCCTCGCCTGCGTCGGCCTGGCCATGCGCGGGCACGAGACCACGCCGCAGGTTGGCCAGGTAGCCTTCATCGCGCTGGCGCTGTATGCGCTGGTGCGTAGCCTCGACAAGCCGCTGATGGGCAGCCTGGTCTATGGCGCCGCGCTCGGCGGCCTGGCGCTGGCCAGCGGCCCCATCCTGCCGCTGGCGCTGCTGTTCGGCACCGCGGTCTGCGCGCTGGCGTGCAAGCCGCTACCGTGGCGTCGGCTTGCCGCCATCGGCATCCCGCTGGCGCTGCTAATCGTCGCGGCCTGGCTGGCCGCGGCGTATTTCGGTGCGATGGACCGTACCGAAGCCGTGACCTTTATCCGCGAATGGGCGCGCTATGACCGGCGCAACTATGGTTCGCCGAACATGCAGACGTTCGGCTTCAACATGCGCAACCTGTTCCTGTACACGTGGCCGGTCTGGCCGATCGCGGCGTGGGCATGGGTTGCCTGGGCCGGCATGCGCCGTGCCGCCCACGTGGCCATGCCGCTGGCGGTGCTGCTGCCTGTCGTGGTGCTGCTGTTCCTGCAACGCAGCGGCGGCGACGTGCAGTTCATCCTGCTGCTGCCGCCGATGGCGGTGCTGGCAGCCTTCGCGCTGCCGACGCTGGCGCGCGGCGTGATCAACGCGATCGACTGGTTCGCGCTGCTGTTCTTCACCATCTTCGGCGGCACGGTCTGGTTCATGTGGATCGCCAAGACCACCGGCTGGCCGCCGCGCGTCGCGCGCAACGTGTTTCGCCAGTTGCCGGGCTACCAGCATGAGTTCACGATCACCGCGGTGCTGATCGCGCTGGCGGCGACCATTGCCTGGGTGCTGATCGTGCGCTGGCGCCTGTCGCGCGCGCCCAAGCAGATCTGGCGGCCGGTGGTGATCTCGGCCGCCGGCACCACGCTGATGTGGGTGATGGCGATGACGCTGTGGTTGCCATCGATCAACTACGGCAAGACCTACCGTGACGTGGCCCAGGCCGCGGCGATGGCGCTGCCGCCCGCATACCAGTGCGTGCAGCCGATCCGCATGGGCGATGCGCAGCTGGCGTCGTTCGCCTACTTCGGCCATATCCGCTTTGGCGGACCCGGCGACGGCTGCGACGTACTGCTGCGCCACGATGCGGTGGACTATGGCGAGCCCGGCAATATCTCGCATTTCGAATGGCGGCTGATCTGGGAAGGCCGCCGCCCCGCGGACCGCGACGAGCGCTTCCGCATGTACCGGCTGGTCGATACCGCGCGCGCCGTGCACCCGCGTCCCGACCTGCCGCGCCGCCGCCTGCCGCGGCAGCCCTGATCCAGCACCGGTACGAGCCCCGCCAAGCTCCCGCAGGGCCATCGAACCATTCCGGCCGCAGGCGGCTGCGGGCATCGTGCCCGGTCTACGCCCCTGACATCGCCCCTGAGGCCTGAATGACCCTGTTCCAAGACCTTCGCCGCATCTTCAGCCTGGCCGCGCCGGTACTGGCCGGCCAGCTGGCCGTGATCGCCTTCGGCGTCATCGACACCGTGATGGCAGGCCGCGCCTCCGCCACCGATCTTGCGGCCGTCGGCCTTGGCGGTTCGATCTACGTCACGATCTATATCAGCCTGATGGGCGTGCTGCAGGCGCTGGCGCCTGTCGCCGGCCAGCTCTATGGCGCCGGCCGCGTCGAGGCGATCGGCGCCGAGGTGCGGCAGGCCGCGTGGCTTGGCGCCGCGCTGGCGATCCCCGGGGTGCTGCTGCTGGCCTTCCCGGCACCATTGCTGACCTTCGCCAAGGCGCCGCCCGAGCTGGTCGAGAAGGCCACCGCCTACCTGCATTTCGGCGCCTTCGGGTTGCCCGCGGCGCTCGCCTTCCGCATCTATTCGGCGCTCAACAATGCGATGTCGCGCCCGATCATGGTCACGGTGCTGCAGGTCGGCGGACTGGCGCTGAAGATTCCGCTCAATGCCTGGTTTATCCACGGCGGCCTGGGTGTGCCCGCCATGGGCGGTCCCGGCTGCGGGCTGGCCTCGACGCTGATCAGCTGGACGTGGTGCATCGCCGGGCTGCTGATCCTGCGCCACAGCGTCGCCTACCGGCCGCTGCGGATCTTCGCCACCTGGAGCTGGCCGGCAGCCGCCCCGCTGCGCGCGCTGCTGCGCCTGGGCGTGCCAATGGGGCTGACCTACCTGATCGAGATCACCTCGTTCACGCTGATGTCGATCTTTATCACGCGGCTGGGCACAGTCACGCTGGCGGGGCACCAGATCATCGCCAACCTGGGCGCCGTTGCCTACATGCTGCCGCTGTCGCTGGGCATCGCCACCTCGACGCTGGTCGCGCAGCATGTCGGCGCACGCGATCTCGCCGGTGCAAGCCGCATTGCCTGGCGCGGCATCCGTGCGGCCGTGGCACTGGCCATGCTGACCGGGTTGCTGCTGTGGCTGCTGCGCGAACCCATCCTGCACGCCTATGCGAGCGATCCCGCCGTGGTGGCGGCCGCGCTGCCGCTGGTGCTGTTCGTGGCCTTCTACCAGGCGTTCGATGCCGTGCAGGTGATGACGGCGTTTATCCTGCGCGCCTACAGGATCGCGGTGATTCCGACGCTGATCTACGCCGGGTCGTTGTGGGGCATCGGGCTGGGCGGCGGCTATGTGCTGGGGTTCGGCCTGATCGAAGGCCTGCCGGCGTTCACCCAGGGGGCCAGCGGGTTCTGGCTGGCCAACAGCGTAAGCCTTGCCATTGCCGGCGGATTGCTGGTGCGGTATTTCGCGCGGGTAAGCGCCGAGGTGGAGGACTGAGCCGATCGCAGCTTCGATCACGCGCCTGCGCTTGCCGCGGGCGTGCCTCTATACCGATGCGTAAGAAATAGCCGGAGCAGAAAAGAAAAACGCCCGCTTGCGCGGGCGTTTAATTTTGGCGGAGTGGACGGGACTCGAACCCGCGACCCCCGGCGTGACAGGCCGGTATTCTAACCGACTGAACTACCACTCCTTAGTCGGCGTCGTTTCAAGCATTTGGCTTGAGACGACTGCTGGACGTCTGATTACGCCCGGCTGTTTTGGCGTCCCCTAGGGGATTCGAACCCCTGTACTCACCGTGAAAGGGTGATGTCCTAGGCCTCTAGACGAAGGGGACAGAAACTTGTTTTGCAACGCGTTTTCTGTCTTGCGCTGGAAAGTCCGCCATTCTAACAGACCTTTTCACGCTTGGGAAGCATCTTTTTTTGACGCCTCCCGAATCCTTGGTGGAGCTAAGCGGGATCGAACCGCTGACCTCTTGCATGCCATGCAAGCGCTCTCCCAGCTGAGCTATAGCCCCATACGGGTAACTGCCTGATACTGCTTTCGCGGCTTTCACAAACTGCTGTGTTTGCAGCGAAGTGAAGATTATATATCGATTTCCGCAACGATTGCAACATTTTTTGCTGTTGCCGAAGCGATTATCAACATAATCCCTCACCCTAAAAGAAAAACCCGCATGGCGATTAACCATGCGGGTTTAGTTTTGGCGGAGTGGACGGGACTCGAACCCGCGACCCCCGGCGTGACAGGCCGGTATTCTAACCGACTGAACTACCACTCCTTAGTCGGCTGCCACCTCGAGCAAAGCTCTTGGCGACGCGCTGGACGTTTGATTACGCCCGGCTGTTTTGGCGTCCCCTAGGGGATTCGAACCCCTGTACTCACCGTGAAAGGGTGATGTCCTAGGCCTCTAGACGAAGGGGACAGAAACTTGTCTTTCAACACGTTCCGTCTGGCGTCATCCGATACTGACTGGATGACACCCAAATCTTGGTGGAGCTAAGCGGGATCGAACCGCTGACCTCTTGCATGCCATGCAAGCGCTCTCCCAGCTGAGCTATAGCCCCATAGTACCGCTAACTTACTGCAACTTGCGTTATTTTCGCTTGATTTAACTACCGTTTCAAGCGAAGCCAAGATTATATATCAACCACTAATCTTTGCAAGCTCCCATTTTAACTTTTTCGCTTTTCTCTTTGCTTTCTAAAAAGCCTGGAGATCACGAAGATCCTTGCGGATCCGTCAGCCCGCTTGGTCGGCGACCGCGCTGCAGGGAGAACGAGATTATGCGCAACTCCGGCCCGGAGCGCAAGCCCCCGGCACGGACTTTTGCGAGATTTTTTACGCGGCGATACCGGCGCCCAGGCGGCGCAGCACCGTGTCGCGACCGAACAGCTCCAGCACCGCGTCAATGCTCGGCGTTTGCAGCTGGCCCGCCACCAGCAGGCGCACCGGCATGGCCAGCTTGGGCATCTTCAGGCCGAACTCGGCCAGCACCGCCTTGAAGGTCGCGCTGATGGCTTCACGCTTCCACTCGGGCAGCGCGGCCAGCTGGCTGGACAGCGCGGCCAGCGCGGGCTGGATCTCCGGCCTCAGGTGCTCGGCCTTGAGCGCGGCATCCGCCTGCGGCTCGCCCCGATAGAACAGCAGCGCGGCCTGTGCGACTTCCTTCAGCGTGTTGGCGCGATCCTTCACCAGGGCCACCACGCCGACCAGATCGGCACCTTCCACCTTGCCACCCAGCGCTTCGATAAACGGCCGCGTCAATTCGGCCAGGCGCTGGTTATCGCCGACCTTGATGTAGTGGTTATTCAGCCAGGCCAGCTTTTCCGGGTTGTACTGCGCCGGCGATTTGCCCAGGTGTTCCAGGTCAAACCACTCGACGAACTGCTCGCGCGAGAAAATCTCGGCATCGCCGTGGGCCCAGCCCAGTCGGGCCAGGTAGTTCAGCACGGCTTCGGGCAGGTAGCCTTCGTCGCGGTAGCCGGTCACGGCCATGGCACCGTGGCGCTTGCTCATCTTCTCGCCCTGCTCGTTCAGCACGGTCGGCAGGTGCGCGTAGACCGGCGCGGTGCCACCGAGCGCGCGGATGATGTTGATCTGGCGCGGGGTGTTGTTGACGTGGTCGTCGCCGCGGATCACGTGCGTGATCTTCATGTCGAGGTCGTCCACCACCACGCAGAAATTGTACGTGGGCGTGCCGTCCGGGCGAGCGATCACCAGGTCATCGAGTTCGTCGTTGGAAATCTCGATGCGGCCCTTGACCGCGTCGTCCCACACCACGCTGCCGCCGATCGGGTTCCTGAAACGGATCACCGGATCCACGCCGGCGGGCGGCTCGGGCAGGACCTTGCCCTCTTCCGGGCGCCAGAAGCCGTTGTAGCGAGGCTTCTCGCCGCGCTCGCGCTGGGCCTCGCGCAGTGCGTCGAGTTCCGCGGTGCTCATGTAGCAGCGGTAGGCCAGGCCGGCATCGACCATCTGCGCCACGACCTCGCGATAGCGGTCCATGCGCTGCATCTGGTAGAACGGGCCTTCGTCGATGTCCATGTCCAGCCAGGCCATGCTTTCCAGGATCACGTCGACCGCTTCCTGCGACGAACGCTCGACGTCGGTGTCTTCGATGCGCAGGATGAAGTCGCCCTTCATGCGGCGGGCGAAGGCCCAGGGATAGAGCGCGGAGCGGATGTTGCCGAGGTGGATGAAGCCGGTCGGGCTCGGCGCAAAGCGGGTGCGGACGCGTTGGGTCATGGTCAGGGGCAGAAACAAGAAAGCCCGCGCGCAGCGGCGCGCGCGGGCTGGTATATGCAGGCTTTGCATTATACAAGCACGTTCCGCCGCCCTCGGCATGGCGCCGGGCGTGCGCGGAATCATTTATGCTTGCGCCGGTCTGAAATCGTGCCGGTCGCCGGGCGAGCCGATGCCAAGCCGCACAAAGCAGCGCTTACGTCATATGTCACCCCCGTTACCGGCAGGCCACACCTGATTTACTGATCCCGCTTCATGCAACGACGTCATTTCCTTGGCCTCTCCGCGGCCGCCCTGCTGGCAGGCTGCGCATTCGGCCCGCGCACTGCGCCGCCGGTGGCAACCGCGCCCACCACCCCGCCCACTCCGCGCCCGGTCAGGATCGGCCTGGCGCTTGGCGGCGGCGCCGCGCGCGGCTTTGCCCATATCGGTGTGATCAAGGCGCTCGAGGCGCAGGGGATCCATGCCGACCTGGTGACCGGCACCAGCGCCGGCGCGGTTGTGGCCGCGCTGTACGCGAGCGGCCTGGACGGCTTCAAGCTGAACAAGCTGGCGCTGACCATGGACGAGGCGTCGATCGCCGACTGGGCCCTGCCCTTCGGCACCCGTTTCGGCGGCTGGCTCAAGGGCGAGGCGCTGCAGAACTACGTCAACCGCCAGGTGCAGAACCGGCCGATCGAAGCGATGAAACTGCCGCTGGGCATCGTCGCCACCGACCTGAAGACCGGCGAAAAGATCCTGTTCCGCCGCGGCAATACCGGGCAGGCGGTGCGAGCATCGAGCAGCGTGCCAGGCGTGTTCCAGCCGGTGTCGATCCAGGGGCATGACTACGTCGACGGCGGACTGGTCGAGCCGGTGCCGGTCGACTCGGCGCGCGCCATGGGCGCCGACTTCGTCATCGCGGTAAATATCTCCGCCGACCCGTCGGCGCAGAAGAACGCCGGCCAGAGCGGCGTACTGCTGCAGACCACCGCGATCATGGGCCAGTCGATCAACAAGATGGCGCTGTCGCGCGCCGACTTGGTGATCCGCCCCGAACTGCCCGACATGGGCGGCAGTGACTTCAACGCCCGCAACCGCGCGGTGCTGGCGGGCGAACAGGCGACCGCCGCAGTGATGGCCACGCTGCGGCAGAGGCTGGAGCAGGCGCGGCTGCAACCAGCCAGCACGGTGGCGACGCAATAGCGACGCCGGGCGCGGAAAAACAAAAAGGACTGCCGCGGCAGTCCTTTCTCATTGGTAGCGTCGCCGTGAAGCTCAGCCGCCGTACATGGTGGCGCGTACGGCCTTGGGGTCGTAGCGCTTGAGCGTCTCGACCATGTCGCCGAGGCTTTCGCTGCGGCTATTGCCATCGTCCTCGATACGGCGCGCGCCGTTGTAGCGCGTGACCCAGTACGCGGCGCGCATGTCGTCGACACGGATCTTGCTGCCCGTGGACGGGGCATGCACGAACTTGTTGTCGCCGATATAGATGCCAACGTGCGAGAAGGTCTGGCGCATGGTGTTGAAGAACACCAGGTCGCCCGGACGCAGGTCGCTTGTCGCCACGTTGGTGCCGACACGGCTGATTTCGACAGAGCGGCGCGGCAGCATGAAGCCGAAGGTGTCATGGAACACGTAGCGAACGAAGCCGCTGCAGTCCAGGCCGGATTCGGGGCTGTTGCCGCCGAAGCGGTAACGCACGCCGATCAGGCCCAGCGCGTTCATGACCAGGTCGCCAGCCTTGCTGGCAACGTTGCTGGTGGAATTCACCACCGACGACAGCAAGCCACGCTTGCCTTCCGCATGCGAGTCCGCGGCCGGGGCCGTGGCATCGATACGGGCGTCGGTGTCCTTGAACACCGTGTCCGCCAGCACTCCATTCGACACAGTCGCACCGCAGGCAATGGCAATTCCGACGGCGGCGCGCGCCAGGGAATGAAGTACCGATCGCTGCATTGGTTCTCCCGTTGATCGTTTCCAAAGCAAGCCCCGGCACAAAGTCCGGGGCTGCTGGGTATCTGCGTACGGCGTGTGCACCACGCCGGCACTACGGGGAGGACATAACGCAACATCCGCGCCAGGTAGAAAGGACGCTATTGCGTCACGCTCCGCCCGGCAATCGCACCGTCAACGTGCAGTGCACGATTCAATGCGCCGGAGACACCACCCCCAAAAGTAGTACTCGCGGGATGGTAAAGGGTTGTCATTCACATGTCAAAGTTCGTTACAAATTCGCCGGATTTGACTTGTGAATCAACGATATAGGCCGAATTTTGCATCCTGTTTATCGGATTGCGCATATCAAAGCGCCGCCAGTCCGGCGGCGTGAAAAGCGATGCTGCCAGGCGCGCCGGTCAGGCCGCGCCAACCTGCGCCGCGGCCATCAGCTTGCGGGTATATGGATGCTGCGGCGCACCGAGCACCGCCTCGGTTTCCCCGGTTTCGACCACCTCCCCTGCCTTCATCACGATCACCCGGTGGGCCATGGCGCGGATCACCGCCAGATCGTGGCTGATAAAGAGGTAACTGAGGTTGTACTTGTGCTGCAGCTGGGACAGCAGCGCCAGCACCTGCTGCTGGATCGAGACGTCCAGTGCCGAGGTCGGTTCGTCCAGCACCAGCACCTGGGGCTTGAGGATCAGTACCCGCGCAATCGCGATGCGCTGGCGCTGCCCGCCGGAGAACTCGTGCGGATAGCGCCCCAGCGCGGTGCGGTCGAGCCCGACTTCACGCAGGGCGTCGATCACGCGCTCGCGCGTGGCCTCGCGCGACAAGCCAGGCTGGTGCAGCGCCAACCCCTCGCCGACGATCTGCTCGATGGTCATGCGCGGCGACAGCGAACCGAACGGATCCTGGAACACCACCTGCATGCGCGAGCGCAGCTGGCAGCGATCCTTGCGCGTGGCGTCGTCAAAGCTGCGCCCAAGGAAATGGATAGTGCCGGCGCCCTTGCGTTGCAGCGCCAGCACGGTATGCGCCAGCGTGGTCTTGCCCGAGCCGGATTCGCCGACGATGCCGATGGTCTCGCCCTCGCGCAGCTGGAAATCGACATCCTTGACCGCCGCGAACTGGTCCTTGCCGAACCAGCCGGCCAGGCCGCGGCGCTTGCGCGCGTAGTTGACGCTCAGGTTGCGCGCCTCCAGCAGCACCGGCGCCAGCGGCACCAGCGGCAGCACCTCGCGCTTCGGGCGGCTGTCGATCAGCTTGCGCGTATACGGGTGCTGGGGCGCGGCGAATACCTGGGCGGTCTCGCCGGTCTCGACCAGCACACCCTTCTCCATCACGCCCACGCGCTGGGCAAAGGAGCGCACCAGGTTCAGGTCGTGGGTGATCAGCATCACCGCCATGCCGAATTCGGCCTGCAGGTCGCGCAGCAGGTCCATGATCTGGGCGCGGATGGTCACGTCCAGCGCCGTGGTGGGCTCGTCGGCCAGCAACAGCTTGGGCCGGCACGCCAGCGCCATGGCGATCATGGCGCGCTGGCGCTGGCCGCCGGACAGCTGGTGCGGGAAGCTGTCGAAACGGTGGGCGGCGTCGCTGATGCCTGTGCGCTCCAGCAGCGCGATGGCACGCTCGCGCGCGGCGCGGCGGTCCAGGCCTTCGTGCAGCGCCAGCGTTTCGACGATCTGGTTGCCGATGGTGTACAGCGGGTTCAGCGCCGTCATCGGTTCCTGGAAGATCATTGCGATCTCGGCGCCGCGGATTGCCCGCATCTCGCGGTCGGAAACTTCAAGCAGGTTCTTGCCTTCAAAGCGGATCGCGCCGTCGTAGTAGGCATCTTCCACCAGGCGCAGCATGGCCAACGCGGTCACAGTCTTGCCCGAGCCGGATTCGCCGACCAGCGCGTAGCGCTCGCCGGCGCGCAGGTCGAAGCTGACCTCGCGCACCGCGCGGGTGGCATGTTCGCCATGGCCGAAGGTGACGGACAGCTTGTCGACGCACATCAGCGTGGAGCCCGAGGCCGGAACGACGGCGGGCGCGAGGCCGGTCGCGGCCTGCAGCAGCGGCGACACTGCGCTCATGACGTGACTCCCGGCGCCGGCGCCGCCGGCGCGCCGGCGGGAACCTTGGGTTCGACCCGGCCACGCAGCGCGGCCAGGCCCAGGCGGGTGTCGAAGGCATCGCGCAGCGCATCGCCCATAAAGGTCAGCAGCATCAGCGTCACCACCAGCACGGTAAAGGTCGACAGCGAAATCCACCAGGCATCGAGGTTGCCCTTGCCTTGCGCCAGCAATTCGCCCAGGCTGGGCGTGGTCGGCGGCACGCCCAGGCCAAGGAAGTCCAGGCTGGTCAGCGCCAGGATCGCCGCGCTCATGCGGAACGGCAGGAACGTGATCACCGGGGTCAGGCTGTTGGGCAGGATATGGCGCCACATGATCTGCCCATTGGACAAGCCCAGCGCCCGCGCCGCCTTGACGTAATCCAGCGAGCGGTTGCGGTAGAACTCGGCGCGCACGTAGTCGGACAGCCCCATCCAGCCGAACAGCGACAGCAGGATGATCAGCAGCGCCAGGCTGGGCTCGAAGATCGAGGCGAAGATGATCAGCAGGTACAGCTCGGGCATCGAACTCCAGATCTCGATGGCACGCTGCGAGAACAGGTCGAAGCGGCCGCCGAAGAAGCCCATCAGCGCCCCGGTCAGCGTGCCGATCACCACGCCGATCACGGTCAGCGCCAGGCTGAACAGCACCGACACGCGGAAGCCGTACAGCAGCCGCGCCAGGATGTCGCGGCCGCGGTCGTCGGTGCCGAGCCAGTTCTCCGCCGAGGGCGGCGCCGGGTTGGGCTCCTTGGCGAAGTAGTTCAGCGAGTCGTACGAATACCGGTTCAGCGGGAAGACCGCAAAGTTGTCGTCAGAGGTGATGCGGTCGCGGATAAACGGATCGAGATAATCGGCCGGCGTCGGGAAGTCGCCGCCGAAGGTTGTCTCCGGATAGGTCTTGACGATCGGGAAGTAGTAGTCGCCCTTGTAGCGCACCACCAGCGGGCGATTGCTCGACAGCATCTCCGCGCCAAGGCTCAGCACGAAGATGGCGACGAAGATCACCAGGCTCCAGTAGCCGCGGCGGTTGCGCCGGAAGCGCTGCCAGGCGCGCTGGCGCGGCGAGGGCGAGTGCGGCAGGCCGTTGGGCACCGCGTGCGAGAAGGGTTTCATCGGTGCAGGCCCTCGAAATGGATGCGGGGATCGACCAGCACGTAGCAGACGTCGGAAATCAGGCGCGTGACCAGCCCGATCAGCGTGAACAGGTAGAGCGTGCCGAGCACCACCGGGTAGTCGCGCCGCAGCACGGCCTCATATGACAGCAGGCCAAGCCCGTCGAGCGAGAACAGCGTCTCGATCAGCAGCGAGCCGGTGAAGAAAGCGCCGATAAAGGCGGCCGGGAAGCCGGTCACCAGCGGGATCAGCGCGTTGCGGAACACATGCTTCCACAGCACGCGGCGCTCGCCCAGGCCCTTGGCCCGGGCGGTCAGCACATACTGCTTGCGGATTTCCTCCAGGAAGGCGTTCTTGGTCAGCATGGTCACCACGGCGAAGCTGCCCACCACCGAGGCGGTGATCGGCAGTACCAGGTGCCACAGGTAGTCCATCACCTTGCCCATCAGCGAAAGCTGCTCCCAGTTGTCCGAGGTAAGCCCGCGCAGCGGAAACCACTGCACGAAGGTGCCGCCGCCGAACAGCACCAGCAGCAGCACGCCCAGCACGAAGCCGGGAATCGCATAGCCGACCAGCACGACGATGCTGGTGACCACGTCAAAGCGGCTGCCCGCCCGGATCGCCTTGGAGATGCCGAGCGGCACCGATATCAGGTAGGTCAGGAAGAACGTCCACAAACCCAGGCTGATCGACACCGGCAGCTTGGACTTGACCAGCTCCCACACGCTGCGGTGCTGGAAATAGCTCTGGCCCAGGTCGAACTGGGCAAAGCGCTTGAGCATCAGGAAGTAGCGCTCCAGCGGCGGCTTGTCGAAGCCGTACAGGGCCTGGATCTCCTTGATCTTCTCCGGGTCGACGCCGCGGCGCCCGCGGTATTCGGCGCCGCCGCCGCTGGCTTCGCCGGCGCCGCCCCGCCCTTTCAGCTCCATCATCATCTGCTCGACCGGGCCGCCCGGGACGAACTGGATGACAACAAAGGTCAGCGTGATGACGCCGATCAGCGTCGGGATCATCAGCAGGATGCGCTTGAGCAGGTAGGCAAGCATCGGCCGGTCCTTGTTCCTTTAGCTAATCTGCACTGAACGCGTCAGCGCGCTTGCGGCTGGACGTCCTTGCGCCACCACTGGCTCAGGATCCAGCCTTCGGCCGTATAGAAATAGGGAAGCCGCTCCGGATACGCCAGCTCCTTGCGGTACGACACACGGTGTGACGCACTGTACCAGTTGGGCACGATGTAGTAGCCGTGCATCAGCACCCGGTCGAGCGCGCGCCCGGCGGTGATCAGCTCCTGGCGGGTATGGGCATGCAGCAGATTGTCGACCAGCTTGTCGACGACCGGCGACTTCAGCCCGAACAGGTTGTCCGAGCCGGGCGTAGTCGCGGCCTCGCTGGCAAAACGGTCGCGCAGTTCGTTGCCCGGGCTCTGCGAATCGGGGAAGCGGATCGACACCATGTCGAAATCGAAGTCTTCCAGCCGCTTCTGGTACAGCGCAAAGTCGGTGGTGCGCTGGTGCACCTGGATGCCGAGCTTCTCCAGGTTGCGCACATAGGTGGTGATGACCCGGCTCATGGCACCGCCATCGTCCAGGAACTCGAATACCAACGGGTCGCCCTTGGCATTGCGCAGCGCGCCGTCGGTGTAGGTCCAGCCGGCCTGTGCCAGCAGGCGCCGGGCCAGGCGCAGGTTGTCTCGCAGCGACCGGGGCGGAGCGGTGCTGGGCTGTACCACGTCGGGGCCGAAAACCTCGGGCGGCAGTTCGGCGCGCAGCGGCTCCAGCAGCGCCATCTCGCCGGGGCCGGGCCGGCCGTCGAAGGTGGCGCTGGCGGCCAGCTCGCTGTTGGAGAACCAGCTGTCCAGCCGCTTGTAGGCGCCGTAGAACAGTTGCCGGTTCAGCCATTCGAAATCCAACGCCAGGATCAGCGCCTGGCGCACGCGCACGTCCTGGAATACCGGCTTGCGCATGTTCATCACGAAGCCCTGCATGCCGGCGCCATTGCGGTGCGGGAATTCGGTCTTGATCAGCTCGCCGTTGCGGAAGCGCGTGCCCTGGTAGCTCTTGGCCCAGTTCTTGGCGCGGTACTCGACGATGGCATCGAACTCGCCGGCCTTGTAGGCCTCCAGCTTGGCGGTCTCGTCCTTGTACAGGCGGTAGACCACGCGCGCGAAATTGAAGGTGCCGCGGCGCACCGCCAGGTCCTTGCCCCAGTAGTTGGGATCGCGCTTGAAGATGATGCCGCGGCCGGCGTCGTAGCGCTCGATCAGGTAGGGGCCGCTGGTGATGGGCGGCTCGAAGGTCAGCTTCTCGAACGGCACCTTGGCGGTCCACTTCTTCGAGAACACCGGCAGCGCGCCGACGATCAGCGGCAGTTCGCGGTTGCGCTGCTTGAAGTCGTAGCGCAGCGTGCGCTCGCCGGTCACCACCACCGCCTTCACGTCGGTGCACATGCTGCGGTAGCCGGGGCTCGACGCCTTGCTCATCAGCATGTCATAAGAATGTTTGACATCCGATGCGAGCACCGGGTCGCCGTTGGCGAAGCGCGCCTGCGGGCGGATGCGGAACGTGACCGACAGCTCGTCCGGCGCGACCGTGACGTCCTCGGCCAGCAGGCCGTAGGCACTGGCGGTCTCGTCGGCGCTGCTGACCAGCAGCGACTCGAACATCAGCGCATTGAGCCCGGGCGCGGAGGTGCCCTTCAGCGTGAACGGGTTGAACTTGTCGAAGCTGGTGCGCCGGTCCGGATTGGCGAGCGTGAGCGTGCCGCCAGCCGGCGCGTTGGGGTTGACATAGTCGAAATGCGGGAAGCTCTCCGCATACTTCAGGTCCCCGTGCAACGCGAACCCATGCGCCGCCATGGCCGGGGAAGGGACCAGGGTAACCCCCGCCGCCAGCATGGCCGCCAGCCCGAACCGCAGTACCGCATCCCGCCGGAAGCACTGCCATGCCGCCTGAAGCGGCCAACGTGCTTGAATAGGCATCCCGTTGGATTCCTCCACTATGACCTCTGGGGTCCCGGCGTTCTGCGGCCGGGCCAAGTATGAGACAATTTTACATGCGTCCGGGGTGGCGCCAGCCATCCGGACATTCCCTCTGCGCGGCGCAATAAAACGGCCGCAGAACATCCAGGGCACGCGCACGGCCGCACGGCGGACGCAGGAAGCGTGCCTGATACACCACCTTGGAGAACTTATGGGATTTCTGGCAGGTAAGCGGATCCTTATCACGGGCTTGCTCTCGAACCGCTCGATCGCCTATGGCATTGCCTCCGCGTGCAAGCGCGAAGGCGCCGAACTCGCCTTCACCTATGTCGGCGAACGGTTCAAGGACCGGATCAGCGAGTTTGCCAAGGAATTCGGTACCGACATGGTGTTCGAGTGCGACGTCGGCAGCGACGAGCAGATCGCCGCGACCTTCGCCGCGCTGGGCCAGCGCTGGGAGAAGTTCGACGGGCTGGTGCACTCGATCGGCTTCGCACCGCGCGAAGCCATCGCCGGCGATTTCCTCGAAGGCCTGTCGCGGGAAGGCTTCCGCATCGCCCAAGACATTTCCGCCTACAGCTTCCCGGCGCTGGCCAAGGCCGCGCTGCCGCTGCTGTCGGACAAGGCCTCGCTGCTGACGCTGACCTACCTGGGCGCCGAGCGCGTGGTCCCCAACTACAACACCATGGGCCTGGCCAAGGCCGCGCTGGAAGCCAGCGTGCGCTACCTGGCGTCGTCGGTCGGCCCGCGCGGCATCCGCGCCAACGGCATCTCGGCCGGCCCGATCAAGACGCTGGCCGCCTCGGGCATCAAGGATTTCGGCAAGCTGCTGGGCCACTTCGAGCAGGCCGCCCCGCTGCGCCGCAACGTGACCATCGAAGAAGTCGGCAACGTGGCCGCCTTCCTGCTGTCCGACCTGGCCAGCGGCGTGACCGGTGAGATCACCTACGTCGACGGCGGTTTCAATATCGTCGGCGCGAGCGTCGCGGACGCCTGACGGCAGAACTGTCGGCCGCAGCGCCGGAATCGACAGGGGCGCCAGTGATGGCGCCTTTTTTTTTGGCAGATTTTCCATTCTCGCGCGCGTCAGCCGGCCTTAGGCCAGCAGTTCGCGCACCAGGGCAACATGCTCTCGCCGCCGCAATTGCAGCGTGGCGGCATCGACCTTGCCGAACACCAGCTGCCACAGCACCTGGTAGGCCACCGGCGCCAGCAGCAGCCACGGGTGGCGCGTGGCGACACCTGCGCGGCAGCTTCCCTCCGCCACGCCACGCGCCAGCACGCGCCCAAGCTGTGCCACCAGTGCCTCGACCGTATCGTGCTGCCATTGCGCGGTCAGGTGCGGGATGCGCGTACCTTCCGCCACCAGCAGGCGTTGCACCGCCAATGCCTCCGGCCGCATCAGGTCGTCGTAGATGCGGTTGACGAAAGCCTGGGCAAAGTGGCGCATGTCGGGCGATGCGGCCCACAGCGCGGCAAGGTCGAGGTCTGACGGGCTGAGCGCGCGACGCAACAACGCTTCGAAGATTTTGTCCTTGCTGCGGAAGTGGGCGTAAAGGCCACCTTTGGAGAGACCTGCGCAGGCAGCGATGTCGTCCATCCGTGCTGCCTCGAAGCCGCGCTCGGAAAACACCGCCAGCGCGGCGTCGAGGATCTGGCGGTTGCGCACGTCGGCGGGCAGGCGCTGACGCGCCGCTCGCGTAGCGGCGGCAAGATCTTGAGGGAGCGGGTTCGGCATGGCGGCAACCTTGATGCAATAGATTTGGCCTGACCATGCCGGGGGCAACCGTTCCCAAGCAGTCCGGCCGCGGCCGGGTGCAGGAGAAGCGTCATGGCAGACATCGCTTTCGACTCTACACCGCCGGCTTGCGCCAAACCAGCGGGTAACTACCGACTGGCCGGTCGGTAGTTGATTTCGATCAAGCTCCCGGCGCGTCCTGGTCGATTACAGTGTTCCCTGTACGCAATTGCAGGGAAAAGACAATGACCACCATGGAACTTGTGCCGCTGCTGGGTTACCTGACGGCGTATGCGCTGGCGCCCGCCGCGCTCGGCAGCCTTACGCTGGTCGCTGTGATCCGGCGCCGCCGCGGCGCACGCCGGCCGGTGCCGGTCCGCAGCCAACGACTTGCGGAACGCCGCAGGACGGAGTAATGGGCACTCCCCTGCGTTCACCTCTCCACTCAGCGCCCTGGCGCCGCCGGCATCCGGCCTCTCCCCTCCTTGCTCTTGCCGCCGTCGCGCTGGCCGGATGCGTCTCGATGGCACCTCCGCTGGAGCGGCCCGCGGCACCCGTGCCGGCCACTTTTGCGCAGGCCGGCAGGATCGACACCCAGGCCACTGCCAGCGCCGCCACCGGCTGGCGCGAGTACTTCACCGATCCCACACTGCAAGCGCTGATCGAGCAGGCGCTGGATAACAGCCGCGACCTGCGCGCCGCCGTGCTGCGCGTGGAGGAAGCGCAGGCGCTCTACGGCATCCGCCGCGCCGACCAGTTTCCGACGATCGGCCTCGACGCCGCCGCCACGCGCTCGCGCACCCCGCGCGACTTCAGCCTGGCCGGCAAGCCGATAACGGCGAACGACTTCCAGGTCGGGCTCGGCATGACTGCATGGGAACTCGATTTCTGGGGCCGCGTGCGCAGCCTGAAGGACGCCGCGCTGCAGAACTACCTGGCCACCGACGCCGCGCGCCAGGCCGCCGCGACCAGCCTGGTGGGCCAGGTCGCCAACAGCTACCTGGTGCTGCGCGAGCTCGACGAGCGCATCGCGCTGACCGATGAAACCATCGCCTCGCGCGCCGAATCGCTGCGCATCTTCCGCCGGCGCTACGAGCTGGGATCCACCTCCAAGTTCGACCTGACGCAGGTCGAGGCACTGTGGCGGCAAGCGCGCACGCTGGGCGCGCAGCTGGAGCAGGAACGCACCGCGCAGGCCAATGCGCTCGCATTGCTGGTCGGCGCGCCAGTGGATCTGCCGCCAGCGGGGCACCGGTTCGATGACGACCACGTTGTGCGCGACGTGCGGCCCGGCCTGCCTTCCGACCTGCTGGCCAACCGTCCCGACATCGTCGCCGCGGAGTACCAGCTCGCGGCGGCCAACGCCAATATCGGCGCGGCCCGCGCGGCATTCTTTCCGCGCATCGCACTGACCGGCTCGATCGGCACGGCCAGCCTCGAACTGGACAACCTCTTCACCGGCCCCAACCGCGCCTGGAGCTTCGGCCCGACGCTTTCACTGCCGATCTTCGACGGCGGCCGCAACCGCAGCAACCTGCAGCTCGCAGAAGTACGGCGCGACCAGGCCGTGGCGCAGTACGAGAAGGCGATCCAGTCGGCCTTCCGCGATGTCTCCGATGCGCTCAATGCGCGCGCCCAGCTGGCCCGGCAAGTCACTGACCTGCAAGCCACGCTGGACCTGCAGGCCGAGCGCGCGCGGCTGGCCAAGCTGCGCTACGACAATGGCGCCACGCCCTATCTCGAAGTCCTCGATGCGCAGCGCGACCTGCTCGCCGCGCAGCAACTGCTGGTGCAGACGCGCCGCGCGCTGCTGTCGAGCCGTGTCGCCCTCTACACCGCGCTCGGCGGCGGCGCAGCCGACTTCGCCGGGCCGGCGGCAGCCGGTGCTTCCGTTCCAACCTCTTCCGAGAGGCCCTCATCATGAAGGTCCAGGCCAAGAAACTCCTCCCCTTGCTCGCCGTCGCAGCGGCCATCGCCGCCGGCGTCTACGGCTGGCGCGCGATGCGCGACGACGGCCCCGGTCCCGGCTTTGCCAGCGGCAATGGCCGCATCGAAGCCACGCAGATCGACGTGGCCACCAAGCTGGCCGGCCGCGTCGACAGCATCCTCGTCAACGAAGGCGATTTCGTCTCCGCGGGGGCGCCGCTGGCGCGCATGCAGATCCAGACACTGGAAGCGCAGCGTGACGAAGCGCGGGCGCAACAGCAGCAGGCCATCAATACCGCGACCAGCGCCGAAGCGCAGGTCGCGGTGCGCCAGAGCGACAAGCTCGCGGCGCAGGCATTGGTGGCACAGCGCGAAAGCGAACTCGACGCGGCGCAGCGGCGCCTGGCGCGTTCTAGCACGCTGTCGCGCGAAGGCGCCTCGTCGATCCAGGAACTGGACGACGACCGTGCGCGCGTGCGCAGCGCGCAGGCCGCGCTGGCCGCGGCGAAGGCCCAGGTCGCCGCGGCACAGGCCGCCGTGGAAGCGGCCAAGGCCCAACTGATCGGCGCGCGCTCGGCAATCACGGCCGCCGAAGCTACCGTCGCGCGCATCCAGGCCGATATCGCCGACAGCCAGCTGACCTCGCCGCGCGACGCGCGCGTGCAGTACCGCATCGCCCAGCCCGGCGAAGTGCTGGGCGCCGGCGGCAAAGTGCTCAACCTGGTTGACCTGTCCGACGTCTACATGACCTTCTTCCTGCCGGCCACGGTCGCGGGGCGGGTGCCACTGGGCGCGGAAGCGCGCATCGTTCTCGACGCCGCGCCCGGCTATGTGATCCCGGCCAGGGTGTCGTTCGTCGCCAGCACCGCGCAGTTCACGCCCAAGACCGTCGAGACCGCCAGCGAACGCGAAAAACTGATGTTCCGCATCAAGGCGCAGATCGACCGCGACCTGCTCCAGAAGCACCTGAAGCAGGTCAAGACCGGCGTGCCGGGCGTGGCGTGGGTCAAGCTCGATCCCAACACGCCGTGGCCTGACAACCTCAGCGTCAGGGTGCCGCAGTGACCATGCCTGCAACCGGCCTCCCTGCCCCCGCCGCGGTCGCGCACCTGGCTGGCGTCAGCCTTCGGTACGGCGACACCGTGGCGCTGGATGGCATTGACCTGGAAGTGCCGGCGGGCCGCATGATCGGCCTGATCGGGCCCGACGGCGTGGGCAAGTCCAGCCTGCTGTCGCTGGTGGCCGGCGCGCGCGCGGTGCAGGTGGGCGCGGTGCAGGCGTTCGGTGGCGACATGCGTTCGCCGCGCCACCGCGACGCGGTGTGCCCGCGCATCGCCTACATGCCGCAGGGGCTCGGCAAGAACCTCTATCCGACACTGTCGGTGGAAGAAAACCTGCAGTTCTTCGCCCGCCTGTTCGGCCACGGCGCCGGCGAGCGCCGCCGCCGCATCGACGACCTGACGCGCAGCACCGGCCTGCACCCGTTCCTGGCGCGCCCCGCGGGCAAGTTGTCCGGCGGCATGAAGCAGAAGCTGGGCCTGTGCTGCGCGCTGATCCATGACCCCGACCTGCTGATCCTCGATGAACCGACTACCGGCGTCGACCCGCTTGCGCGGGCGCAATTCTGGGACCTGATTGCGCGCATCCGCGGCACCCGTCCCGGCATGAGCGTGATCGTGGCCACGGCGTACATGGACGAGGCGCAGCGCTTCGACTGGCTGGTGGCCATGGATGCCGGCACGATCCTGGCCACCGGCACGCCCGCCGGACTGCTGGCGCGCACCGGCACCGACTCGCTCGAGGCCGCCTTCATCGCCCTGCTGCCGGAAGCGCGGCGGCGTGGACACCGCCCGGTATCGATCACGCCGCTGGTCGCCGATGAGAACGCCACGGTCGCCATCGAAGCGCAGGACCTCACCATGCGCTTCGGCGACTTCGTCGCGGTCGATCACGTCAGCTTCCGCATCCGCCGCGGCGAGATCTTCGGCTTCCTCGGTTCCAACGGCTGCGGCAAATCCACCACCATGAAGATGCTGACCGGCCTGTTGCCGGCCAGCGAAGGCAAGGCCTGGCTGTTCGGCCGCGAGATCGACCCGGACGACATCGATACGCGCAAGCGCGTGGGCTATATGTCGCAGGCATTCTCGCTGTACGACGAACTGACCGTACGGCAGAACCTGGAGCTGCACGCGCGGCTGTTCGCGGTGCCGGCCGGCGAGATTCCGCGGCGCGTGGACGAGATGGTGGCCCGCTTCGGCCTGGAAGATGTGCTCGACACCCTGCCCGCCAACCTGCCGCTGGGCATGCGCCAGCGGCTGTCGCTGGCGGTGGCGATGGTGCACAAGCCCGAGCTGCTGATCCTTGACGAGCCGACCTCCGGCGTCGACCCCGTGGCGCGCGACGGCTTCTGGCGGCTGCTGATCGAGCTGTCGCGGCGCGACCGCGTGACCATCTTTATCTCCACCCACTTCATGAATGAGGCCGAGCGCTGCGACCGCATCTCGCTGATGCATGCGGGACGGGTGCTGGTCAGCGATACGCCGGCGGCACTGGTGCGCGACAGCTGCGCGGCCTCGCTGGAGGCGGCCTTCATCGGCTACCTGGAGCAGGCCAGCGGCGGCGCCCCGGCGGACGAGGCCGCACCGGCCCAGGCACCGGCCCAGGCACCGGACCACCCGCCGGCCGCGCCCGAGCCAGCCCCGGCCCGCCGCCCCCGCTTCAGCCTGCGCCGCGCCCTGACCTACATGTGGCGCGAGGCGCTGGAACTGCGCCGCGACCCGGTGCGCGGCACGCTGGCGCTGGTGGGTTCGGTGATCCTGCTGTTCGCGATGGGCTATGGCGTCGGCATGGACGTGGAAGACCTGCGCTTCGCCGTGCTCGATCACGACCAGACCGTGACCAGCCAGGAATATGCGCTGAACCTGTCGGGCTCTCGCTATTTCATCGAGCAACCGCCGCTGTCGGGCTATGGCGACCTCGACCGCCGCATGCGCAGCGGCGAGCTGGCGCTGGCGGTGGAAATCCCCGCCGGCTTCGCGCGCGACGTGCAGCGTGGCGCTGGCGCGCAGGTCGGCATATGGATCGACGGCTCGATGCCCTCGCGCGCGGAAACCGTGCAGGGCTACGTGCAGGGCATGCACCAGGGCTGGCTGCTCGACCAGATGCGCCACCGTTACGGCCAGAACGCCGTCAGTGCCGCCACGCTGGAAACGCGCTTCCGCTACAACCCCGACGTGCGCAGCCTGCCGGCGATGGTGCCGGCCGTGATCCCGCTGCTGCTGATGATGCTGCCGGCAATGCTGACCGCGCTGGCGGTGGTGCGCGAAAAGGAAATGGGCTCGATCACCAACCTGTACGTGACGCCGGTCACGCGCACGGAATTCCTGCTCGGCAAGCAGCTGCCCTACGTCGGGCTGGCGATGTTCAATTTCCTGCTGATGTCGCTGCTGGCGGTGACGGTGTTCGGCGTGCCGGTCAAGGGCAGCTTCGCCACGCTGACGCTGGCGGCATTGCTGTACGCCCTCTGCGCCACCGGCATCGGCATGCTGGCGTCCACTTTCACACGCAGCCAGATCGCCGCGATGTTCTTCGCCATGATCGGCACGCTGATCCCGGCGGTGCAGTTCAGCGGGCTGCTGGTGCCGGTGTCCTCTCTGGAGGGCCCGGCGCGGCTGGCTGGCGAGATCTATCCGGCGACCCACATGCTGACGATCAGCCGCGGCGTGTTCAACAAGGCGCTGGGCCTGCATGACCTTGCCGGCGCGTTCTGGGCGCTGCTCGCGGCGGTGCCGGTGATTTTCGGCGCCACCGCCGCGCTGCTGAAGAAGCAGGAGACCTGAGATGCGCCAGCGCGGATTCGTTACCCACCTCGCGCATATCTACCGGCTCGGGATCAAGGAGCTGTGGAGCCTGCTGCGCGACCCCACCCTGCTGGTGCTGATCGTCTACGTGTTCACGGTGTCGGTCTACACCGGCGCCACCGCCACGCCCGAGACGCTGCACATGGCACCGATCGCGGTGGTCAACGAGGATTCATCGCCGCTGGCCGAGCGCATCGTGTCGGCCTTCTATCCGCCGCAGTTCGCCGCCCCGAAGATGATCTCGCCCGACCAGATGGACCGGGGCATGGACGCCGGCGACTTTACCTTTGCACTCAACATCCCGCCCGGCTTCCAGCGCGACGTGCTGGCCGGACGCGCGCCGCAGGTGCAGCTGAACGTCGACGCCACACGCATGACGCAGGCGTTCAGCGGCAGCGGCTATATCCAGCGCATGTTCACAGATGAAGTGACCGAGTTCGTGCAGCGCTACCGGGACACACCGTCGCTGCCGGTCGACCTGGCGCTGCGCGCGCGCTTCAACCCCAACCTGACGCAATCGTGGTTCGGCGGGCTCACGCAGATCATCAACAACGTGACCATGCTGTCCATCATCCTGACCGGCGCCGCGCTGATCCGCGAGCGTGAGCACGGCACGATCGAGCATTTGCTGGTAATGCCGGTCACGCCGACCGAAATCATGCTGGCCAAGGTGTGGTCGATGGGGCTGGTGGTGATGCTCGCCGCCATGCTGTCGCTGGTACTGGTGGTACGTGGCGCGCTGCACGTGCCGATCGAGGGCTCGGTCGCGCTGTTCATGTGCGGTGTGTTGCTGCACCTGTTCGCCACGACGTCGATGGGCATTTTCCTGGCCACGCTGGCGCGCAATATGCCGCAGTTCGGCATGCTGATGGTGCTGATCCTGCTGCCGCTGCAGATGCTTTCCGGCGGCACCACGCCGCGCGAAAGCATGCCGCAGCTGGTACAGGACATCATGCTGGCCGCGCCCACCACACATTTCGTCGCGCTGGGCCAGGCCATCCTGTTCCGCGGCGCAGGGCTCGACGTCGTGTGGAAGCCGTTCCTGGCGCTGCTGGGCATCGGCGCGGTGCTGTTCGGCCTGTCGCTGAACCGCTTCCGCAAGACCATCAGCCAGATGGCTTAGCGCCGAAAGCAGCGATCAAGCCGCAGCAGTGGCGCCGCGGCGGTCCATGTCGAGCACCGACCAGGCATAGATCGCCAGGCCGCCCAGCGCCAGCAGCAGGCCGACCCAGCCGGTCGAGGTCCAGCCATAGCCGGCGGCGATGGTCACGCCGCCCAGCCACGCGCCGAGCGCATTGGCGAGGTTGAACGCCGAGTGGTTGAGCGCGGCCGCCAGTGCCTGCGCATCGCCGGCCACGTCCATCAGCCGGATCTGCAGCGCCGGCCCCAGTGCCACCACGGTGCCGACCAGCAGCACATTGGCCGCGGCCAGCCACGCATGCGGCGCGGTGAAGGTGAAGGCGCCCAGCACCAGCGCGGTCCATGCCAGCACGCCGCCGATGGTCGGCATCAGCGCCTTGTCGGCCAGTCGCGCGCCGGCGAGATTGCCCGCCACCATGCCGACGCCGAACAGCGCCAGCACCACGGGGATGCCCGCGGCCGGCATATGCGCCAGTTCGAGCATGGTCGGCTTGATGTAGCTGAACACCGAGAACATGCCGCCAAACCCGATCGCGCCGATGCCCAGCGTCAGCCACACCTGCTTGCGCCTGAGCGCCGACAGCTCGCGCAGAGGACTGGCATGCCGGTCAGCCGGCACGAACGGCACGCAGCGCCACACCAGCAACGCCGTCAGCGCGCCGAGCGCGCCCACGATCACGAAGGCCGATCGCCAGCCGAGCCAGGTGCCGACCGTGGCGGCAATCGGCACGCCGACCAGCGTCGCGATGGTCAGGCCCAGCATCACCAGCCCTACCGCCTGCGCGCGCCGCTCGCGCGGGACCAGACCGGCAGCGACCAGCGCCGCCACGCCAAAGTAGGTGCCGTGCGGAAAGCCGGTCAGCAGGCGCGCCACCAGCATCGACAGGTAGGCAGGCGCCATCGCGCTGGCGAGATTGCCCGCCGCGAACACCGCCATCAGCGCCACCAGCAGGTTGCGCCGCGGCCAGCGCGCGCCAAGCACCGCCAGCAGCGGCGCGCCGATGACCACGCCCAGCGCATAGGCGCTGATCAGGTGGCCGGCTTCGGGGATGGAGATGGCGAGATCGCGCGCGGCATCGGGCAGCAGGCCCATGATGACGAACTCGCCGGTGCCGATGGCAAAGCTGCCGACACCAAGCGCCAGCAGCGCAAGACGGCCGGAGCGTGCCGGCGGTTCAGCGGACGTGGGGAGGGGAGCGTCAGGCGCGCGGACAGCGTCCGCGGCGGCGTGTGCATGTGGGGCGGCCATGTACAGGATTGCAGAGGGTTCTACGAAATGCCGCCCGCTGCCGGGCGGGTCGATGACCCCGCCTCTGGTGATCCAGCGTGCTCCTGTGCGGCGCGCAAGGCCGTATTGTGCGGCAAAACGCCGAAACGTGCCGGACGCACCGGCACCTTCCCCTCTGAGCTCAGGCCCGCAACGGTGCGGCCTCCCTTCGCCCTAGCATTCCTGCCGTTCGCGCCACGCCTCATAGAGGTCGGGGCCTTCGTCGCGCGCAGGCAGGTAGACCAGCTTCATCTCGCGCTGTTCGATCGGCCGCGCAAGCTCGATATAGCCGCGTTCCGCGGACAGGTCATAGGGCGCGCCGTCGTCGTTGGAATACGCGTAGTAGACCGCCCCGACGCCGGCAAGGTACATCGCAGTCAGGCACATCGGGCAGGGGTAGCCGCTGGCGTAGACCGTGCAGCCGCTCAGGTCGGGCTTGCCCAGTGCCCGGCTCGCGGCGCGCACTGCCTGCATTTCAGCGTGCGCGCTGGGGTCGCAGGTAGCTTCCACCTCATTGACCGCGCGCGCCAGCACCTTGCCATCTTTGACCACCACGGCGCCGAAAGGCCAGGTGTTGCGCTCCCGTACGTTATCCATGGCAAGGCGGATGGAATCGATCAGATAGGTTTCCGTGGTCGACACGCGTTATCTCCTATGAGGGCCCGGTCCCGGGCGGACCGATGCGGTGGCTGGCCGACAAACTATAGGCCAGCGTGCGTGCGCCGCGTGCGGCAAGTTGTTATACGGCGTATTTGAAGCCAGCCCTGCCATCGGCCCTGGCAGTGCCTGCGATATCGGCATCGAATCGCCTTCGACACTACGGTGCTTTCAGGGACACCGTTCCGGGCACCGCATATTCCGGCAACCCAGGGAAAGAAATAACCGCTTCGCCCAGGCCCTGGACGACTCCGAGGCAGAAGTGCGCACGCCATCCAGATGGTCGTAGGCACGCTTACCCTGCTGACCGATCCGGGGTCTTTGCGTTTTGACGAAGATCTGATCGAACCCAGGCTGACGGCGATGATGCAGCGGTTCTTGCTCTTGCCCTGATTTTCGGGGTGCGCACGGGCCGGGGGAACTGGGAATGGTTCGGCAGATGTGCCGTGGACAGTGGCGCGTCCTAGAGGACTCGAACCTCTGACCGCTCGCTTAGAAGGCGAGTGCTCTATCCAACTGAGCTAAGGACGCGAAGGCGTGCATTCTACCGCAGCGCCGGCCCGCAGTGCGGATCCGCGGCGTTCAGGATGCCAGGCGCTCGCTCCCGCGGGTGACGTAGCGGCCCGCCGCCGGCGTATGGTTGTCGGCAATCGGGTGCATCGACACGCCGTTGCGGCCTTTGAGCTTGGCGTCATACAAGGCGCGGTCGGCGCGGCGCATCAGCGCGTCGGCTCCCTCCCCGGGGTTGCGCGTGGCCAGGCCGATGCTGACGGTGTAGGCGATCGCATCGGGCTCGGAAGGACAGGGGTTCGCGCGCACGGCGGTCGCCAGCCGCATGCAGGCCAGCCGGCCATTCTCCATTCCGGTATCCGGCATGACGATGGCAAACTCTTCGCCGCCCAGTCGCCCGATCACGTCCTGCGGGCCGCTGGTACGCCGCAGCAGCCCGGCGAAGTGCCGCAGCACGCTGTCGCCGGCCAGGTGCCCGTAGACATCGTTGATCGCCTTGAAGTGGTCCAGGTCCACAAAGGCCACGGTCAACGGCTTGCGCTGGCGCTCGGCCTGCAGGCAGGCTTGTTCGAGCGATTCCCAGAAGGCCCCGCGCAGCAGCACGTCGGTCAGGTCGTCATGGCACGCGCGCCGCTCCAGCATGCGCCGCAGCCGGTCGTGCGCCATCAGCGCAATGCTGACCGAGAGACCAACCAGCGCGAAGACGTTGAGCATGGCCAGCTCGCCGTCCCACGGCAATGGCCGCGGCCAGGCGCCGTCCTGCACCAGCGCGGCAACGGGCAATGCCATGGTCCATGCATTGGTCGCGGCCACGGCAATGGCGATCAGCACCAGCGATGCGGCCGCCAGGCGCCCGATGCCGCGCGCGGTGCGCAACGATGGGCCGATGCTGCGGGTCACGTCGAGCAGCAGGCCGATATGGCATGCCGTCAACAGCGGCGCCATCTGCAGCCATGCCAGCGGCGCATCGGGAATGCCGGGCGCCACTATCTGCCATGCCACGCCGACCGCGGCAGCCAGGCAGGTTCCCAGCAGCAACCCGGTCCTGCCGGAGCGACCGGCAAAATGACGCGCCCCGATCGCCATCAAGGCGAGCGCAGCCAGCAACGCGAGGTCGGTTGCCTCCGGCGCCAGCCACGCGGGGCGCGCGTCCTGCACCGCAGCCAGCACCGCGGCGATCGCCGCGGCGACATCGCCCAGCGCCCATGACGTCAGGCCACTGCGACCCATGCCCGCGGACCGACGCAATACGACGCAAACCACCGCCATCTGCAAGGCAAACAGCCCCGCGATGAGCACCACAATATGCGACTGAAACATCTTCATCCCGTCCAAGGCGACAAGCGGCCCCCCGCCAGGCCCGCCTTTCCCTTTCTTATGCCGGTCCTGTTCCGGACCGTTGCCATCGATTGCCGCATAGCCTGAAGCAAGCCGCCGAGGCGATGCCAGCGGCAATGCCAACGCGCCGAGGCGCTCGCCAGGACAGGGAGCGCCATTCTTGTTATGGTGATCAGGTCAGTCCGCAAGAAATCTGCAAACCAGCATTCCCAACATCACGCCGGCCGGACCAGAGCGGTGTGCGGATTATCGCAGCGCGCAAACCCAAGTCAAGCCAAAGTGCCCCCGCCAAGAGGAGGAGCGCGCCCGCGGACCAGCCCGCGTCCGAGCATGTGCCGGGTACGCCAGATTGACCGACCCTGCCAGTGCGCGCTACAATCGCGGGCTTCGGGGCGTAGCGCAGCCTGGTAGCGCATCTGATTTGGGATCAGAGGGTCGCATGTTCGAATCATGTCGCCCCGACCAGTTTTGATTTGGCTTCAAGGAACACGGCCTGGACAGCGATGTCCAGGCCGTTTTTCTTTTCTGCCCGCCCCTGCGCAACAGCGTCGGCCCCGCTCACCACCGCGGCATCATGTCCGGCCAGATCAGCGCGGCCGCGGTCAGCAGCAGTACCACGGCCACCAGCACGAGCCCGCGGCTGGCACCGTCGTGTTGTTTGTCGACCTGCGGCAGCCAGCCAGCCCTCCCGTCCCCTTGTGGCGGCACGGGAGTTGGCGGCGCCACATTGGCCGGGGAAGCCGCCGCGCCTTGCACGACAATCCGCGGCAAATAGTCCGGCTGCGCCAGCAGGAAGCCCATCGGCGTGGCCTGGCCCACCGCTCCCATCTGCTGGAACAGGAGCTTGGACAGCGCCAGGCAGTCGTCCAGCGCGATTTGCGGCCGCGGCCGGAAGATGCGCAGGTGATCACACAGCGTATCCAGCTTGTGGTTCGGCGCATGGAAGTACTGGGACCAGCGCACCTGGCGCACCGAGCAGCGCCAGCGCTTGCGCTGTATATCGGGCAGCACTTTCTCCAGCATGCGGACATTGAATTCGGCGCCGTGGGCGACCAGCACGTCGGCATCTTCGACGATGGCGCGGATCGCACCGACATCGAAGCGCTGCCCGCGCAGCATTTCGGCGGTCAGGCCGTGCATGCCGGTGGCGGCCTCGCTGATCGGCCTGGTGGGCTCCTGCGAACCGTAATAGTCAGTGATTTCGCGCACGAGACTGCCCGCCCGCGGCGCCACTTCGACAAGCAGCAGGCCGATGCTGACAGGCTCGTCCGCTGGCGTGAGCCCGGTTGTCTCGGTACTGACGATTGCGACCCGCATGGGCACTCCGGTGTGGCCGTCCGCAAGCCGGTTGGCGGCGGCCGCTATGGTCGTTTGCCTCTAGCGTAGTGCGGGGGTGCCAAACGTCATATCAACCAGATGGGCTAGCTGAGGGCGCCAGCTGGTTGGATACAGCCGGCGCGCCAGCACAAAGCTCACCATTTCAGCCCGGCTGCGGGCCGGCGGTGTCACTGCGGCGCCGCTCGAGATTGGCGTACACATCCGCCGCGACCAGTCCGAACAGTGCGTGGGCGAACAGACTTTCCCACCCGCGCGCCTCGTCGAACCAGTTGAAATAGCGGCTGAACACATAGAAATTGACCAGGTAGACCACGATGCCGAACACGATGCCAACCAGCGACGCCAGCCCCATGCTGGAATCGAGCCGGAATGACGACAGGATCATCGCCAGCACTGCCGAAAGTATGATGGACAGCGCGAAATGAACCGTGCCGGCCGAAAGCACCACGGTCCAGTTGAAGGCATCGGCGGAAAGCGCCTCGCGGCCGAGGATAATGGCCGCCACCATTTTCACCGTACCCCAGGCGCCCTGGTACATCAGGAAGCGCGCCGTCAGCAGCTCAAGCACCATGTAGACCGCGCCGGCGATCAGCCCGGCCACCACGGCGGCCCGCCAGTCCGGCGTGCATCGGACGTAGCGGTGCGAGTCCAGATGGAGTTCCATGGCAGTCTCCTTGCGAGATTCCGGCCGCGCTGACTCCCCGGCGGCCGTACGAGTTAGTTCTAGCTCATATGGGGCAAATACCAAGGCATGCCGGATATGCCAGGTGCCCCATGCACCACTGCGATCCGCATGGATCGTGCGTTGCACAAGGCGCCACCGTCCCACTGCTGGCTCGTGTTCACAGGGCAATGCTGCAACTGCGTACGTGATACAATGCAAGAGCAAGTAGCCCCGGGGTGTCCGAGCATCCCTGTACCGGGCGTTCTCACCAGCGCGCTCTCGCGAGCGCTCAGCAGCAGCCGGCGCGGCCATCCGCGGCGACATCAGAACTGGCGAACCACCGGGTACACCTGCCCGCCCTGCTCCGCGTAGCGAACGGCCGCCCAGGCCGTCACCGGCAGTGTCCACGCCAGGCAATCCGCGCCCGCCTGGCCGGGGCGCGACCGGCATGGATCGAGTATCTGGCGCCACGCGCGGCGCCACGCGGGACCATCCGCGTGCGCCTGCCCCGAACGACTTCAATGGCGCGGTTCGCCGCATGGCGAATGTGCGCTGGTTCGCGCCGTGCCCTCGGGCCGGACGAACCGGACCGGAATTTTTGATAACGAAACCATGCAGCCTTCGCGGGCTGCCGAAAAGGAAAGCAGATTGGCTAAGGAAGAACTCATTGAATTTGGCGGCGTGGTGTCGGAAGCCCTGCCTGATAACCGCTATCGTGTCACGCTGGAAAACGGCGTGGAAATCTGGGCATACGCTTCGGGCAAGATGCAGAAGCACCGTATCCGCATCCTGGCCGGCGACCGCGTGACCCTGGAAATGTCGCCTTACGACCTGACCAAGGGCCGCATCAACTTCCGCCACAAGTCCTGAGTCTTCGCACGGCGGAGCCCGCCGCTCCCGCCGTCACAAGTCGATTCCGGGGCGCTGTCGACGCGCTGTCATGTAACTGACACCGCGCCCGGACACACTTGCGGGCTGCCCAACGGGCAGCCCGGTTTCGTTTACGGTCATCCACGGGCCATCAACGGCGCCGGCCCATCCACTTGAGCCCGCTTGCGCCGGCCGGACAGCTTCACCATACTCGAAGCATGCCTATCGCCTCGCCCAACATGAACCTGATCCTCTGGCGCCACGCCGAAGCCGAAGACCTCCCCGACGCCCTCAGCCTGAGCCGCCACGCCGACCTGCAGCGCCCCCTGACGCGCCGCGGCCGCAAGCAGGCGGAGGCGTCCGCCAAATGGCTGCGTGCGCATCTGCCAGCGGATACGCGCGTGCTGTGCAGCCCCTCCGTACGCACCCGCGAGACCGCCGCGGCGCTGACGGGCGACGCGCAGATCGTCGAAGCGCTGGGCCCCGGCGCCGACGTCAGCGCGGTCCTTGCCGCGATCCAATGGCCCGAACGCACCGAGCACGTGGTGGTGGTCGGGCACCAGCCATGGATAGGACGCGTCGCCAGCCTGCTTCTGGCCGGCAACGAGATGGACTGGAGCGTGCGCAAGGCAGGCATCTGGTGGCTGACCGGACGGACCCGCGAAAGCGAATCGCAAACCGTGCTGCGCGCGGTCGTCAACCCCGAATTCCTCTGACGCGGTTCAGATATTTCCGACTTCGCCATTGCAGCCGGCCCGCACGAACCGGCTGCAGCCTATGGCTTTGCCGGCATCGTCGTGCGCTGCAAAATCTGAAATAGCTGATGGCAGCCGCAATCCCCGCTCCCTAGAGTCGCTACGGCGCCGCCTCCTGGCCGCGCCGCCCTAGCCATGCCAGGCATGGGCATCGATCGCAGGTGTCACGGAGATTTCCCATGGATTGCCCGTCGGACCCCCATCGCCCCCGCCAACGCGCCAGCGCGCCCGCAGACCCCTCCCCCGAAGCCGCCTGGCCGCGCAACAGCGCCACCGGCACCGGCAGCCCGCCCGACGTCACGGAAGCGTCATCGCCAGGTCACGGCACTGTCACCGCGGCTCACTACATTGCATCGCAACAGTTTCGTCACCAAAAGGACATACTGATGCGAGACCTCCCCACGCCGACCCAGCCGCTCTTCGACTCTTTGCCCAATGGCCTTGGCGGCCAGACGGCGCGGAGCCGTCTTCATCGCCAATCGGATAAGGCAAGTGAGTCGCCTGCTCTCAGCGTGGCGTGGGCGCGCCACCAGGACGAAGTAGTCGAAGCGCAGCGCCTGCGCTACAAGGTGTTCGCCGAAGAGATGGGCGCACGCCTGACATCTTCGGTGCCAGAGCTGGACATCGACATGTTCGATGGCTACTGCGACCACCTGATCGTGCGCGACATGGCCACGCTGCGCGTGGTCGGCACTTACCGCGTGCTGCCGCCGCACCAGGCCAAGCGCCTGGGTTGCCTGTACGCGGAATCGGAATTCGACCTGGTGCGCCTTGCCCACCTGCGCCCCAAGATGCTGGAGCTGGGCCGCTCCTGCGTGCACCGCGACTATCGCTCGGGCAGCGTCATCATGGCGCTGTGGGGCGGACTGGGCGAGTACCTGCAACGCTGGGGCATCGAGTCGATGCTGGGCTGCGCCAGCGTGCCGATGAGCGACGGCGGCCACTATGCGGCCAGCCTGCACCGCTTGTTCAGCGAGCGCTACCTCGCACCGATCGAATACCATGCCTTCCCGCGCCTGCCGCTGCCGGTCGAGGACCTGAACCAGCAGCTCGAGGTCGAGCCGCCCGCGCTGATCAAGGGCTACCTGCGCCTGGGGGCGAAGATCTGCGGCCAGCCGGCCTGGGATCCGGATTTCAACGTGGCCGACTTCCTGACGCTGCTGCGCGTGAACGACATGAACCCGCGCTACGCCCGCCACTTCCTCTGCCTGAACCAGGCCGTATGACCCAGGCCATATGATCCGGGCCGCCTGAACGGCGGCCCCCTTCCTCCAGGGCTCAGCCGTTCGTCAGTCGTAGACGACCTTGTAGCGCTTGCCGATCCGCTGCCATTCGTCGGCCTCCTGCGCGAGGCTGTATTCGATCAGCGGGTTGGCTTCGATCCACGTCTTGGGCAGGCGCACCTCGAAACCTTCGTCGAGCGCCTCGGCCAGCTGGCTGACGCGGATGTCGGGCAAGCCGACGTCCGAACGGCGCCGGCACAGCACAAAGGCCAGGCGCAGGCTGAACAGCATGCGCCAGTCGACGAACTTGCCGCTACCCGACAGCTTGCCAAGCTTGCCCGCATGCCCCAGCAGCAGCGTGGCCAGGCGCGCCTGGTCGGTCTTGGAGAAGCCCGGCATGTCCGCATGCGTGGCGATATACGCCGAATGCTTGTGGTAGCCGCTGTGCGAGATCGACATGCCGATTTCATGCAAACTCGCGGCCCAGCCCAGCAGCGCCAGGTTATCTTCGCGCCGTTCGTTGGCAGGATCCGGGAACTGTGACAGCAGCGCCTGCGAGGTGCCGCGCACGCGCCCTGACTGGGCACGGTCGACGCCGTAGCGGCGCATGAACTGGTCGACCGTGACGGTACGCATGTCCTCATGGTGGCTGCGCCCCAGCAGGTCGTAGAGCACGCCCAGGCGTAACGCGCCGTCGGTGACGTCCATGCGGTCGATGTCGAGTTCGGCGAACACGCCCAGCATGATCGACAACCCGCCCGGCAGCACCGGGATGCGGTCCGCCTTCAGCCCGGTCAGCTTCACGCGGTTGGTGTTCTCGGCCTTGATCAGCGCGCGCTTCAGGCGCTCCAGCCCTTCGCGCGTGATGCCGTGGTCGGCCGGGTTGTCGTTCATGCCGTTGAGCTCGATCAGCTCTGCCAGCGCGCGCGCCGTGCCCGACGAACCGACCGCCTGCTCCCAGCCGGCGGCGCGGTACTGGCGCACCAGCACCTGGATCTCGCGGCGCGCGGCCAGTTCGGCCTGCTTCATCGCATATTCGTCGACGTTGCCGCTGGGGAAGAAGGTCCGGCTATGCGATACGCAACCGATGTACAGGCTCTCCATCAGCTTGGACTGGTAGCCGCTGCCGATGATGAATTCCGTCGAGCCGCCGCCGATATCCACCACCAGCCGGTTGCCCTGGCAGGCGGGCGCATCGTGCGAGGCGCCCAGGTAGATCAGCCGCGCTTCTTCGCGCCCGGCAATGACTTCGATCGGGAAGCCGAGCGCATTCTCGGCCTCGATCAGGAACTCGGATGCATTCTTGGCGACGCGCAGCGTATTGGTGGCGACCGCGCGCACCTGGTCCGGCGCGAAGTCGCGCAGGCGGTCGCCGAAGCGCCGCAGCGCATCGATGCCACGCCGGCGCGCGGGCTGGTCCAGGTATTTGTCTGGCGTCAGGCCAGCCGCCAGCCGTACGGGCTCACGCAGGGCGTCGACCTGGAAGATCTGGCTCGCGGTGCCGTTGGCCGTGGTGGTCTCGTCCACCCGCCCGATCATCAGGCGGAAGCTGTTCGAGCCCATGTCGACGGCGGCGAGCAAGCGTGGAGTGTTGTTCATCGTGTGCTAGGAGGGCTGGTTCGCGTTCGTGTTGCGTGGCTCGGCGCGGAACCGGTGTCCCGCGGCCGGCGCTCGCGCCCCGGAAAATTATGTCCTCGTCATGTCCGCCTCATGACAAAATGAAACTGTCATAAAAGTGACACGATTCTATGAAAAAGTCGCCACATTACCAAAAGAAGGTCATGACCATGTCGACGACGCCGTCCAGCACGCTGCTCAATCGCGAGCTGGGCATCCTGGAATTCAATGCCCGCGTGCTGGCGCAAGCCGCGGATCCTAAAGTACCGCTGCTGGAGAGGCTGAAGTTTATCTGCATCGTATCCAGCAATCTGGACGAGTTCTTTGAAATCCGCATGGCGGGCCTGAAGGAACAGATGCGCGACAACGCTTCTGGGCTGACGCCGGACGGCCTGTCCTTCCAGCAGACTTACCAGCTTGTCACCGAGCGCACGCAGCGGCTTGTTGCTTCGCAGTATGACATGCTGCAGGACACCATTTTTCCACTTCTTGAAAAAGAAGGTGTCTTTTTCCACCTGACAACGACCTGGACCGACGCGCAGCGCGAATGGGCCCGCGAGTTCTTCCAGCGCGAGCTGGCGCCGGTGCTGACGCCGATCGCGCTGGACCCCGCCCACCCTTTCCCGCGCGTGCTCAACAAGAGCCTGAACTTCGTGGTCGAACTGTCCGGCAAGGATGCCTTCGGCCGCGAAGCGGACCTCGCCATCGTGCAGGCGCCGCGCGCGCTGCCGCGCGTGGTGAAGATGCCGGAAAAGCTGTCGGGCTACCCGTTCGGCTTCGTGATGCTGTCATCGTTCATGCAGGGCTTCGTGCACGAGCTGTTCCCGGCGATCGCGGTGCACGGATGCTACCAGTTTCGCGTCACGCGCAATTCCGACCTGTTCGTTTCCGAGGACGAGATCACCGACCTGCGCGAAGCGCTGCAGGGCGAACTGCCGACGCGCCATTTCGGCGACACGGTGCGGCTGGAGGTCTCCTCCGACACGCCGGCTCCGCTGGCGCGCCGGCTGCTGCTGGAATCGGGCCTGAGCGAGCAGGACCTGTACCGTGTCTCCGGCCCGGTGAACCTGGTGCGGCTGATGCAGATCCCCGACATGGTCGATCGTCCCGCCCTCAAGTACCCGCCCTATGTGCCGGCGCCGGTGAAGGCGTTTGCCGGGGGAGCCTCGATGTTCGACGTGATGCGCCAGCAGGACGTGCTGCTGCACCACCCATACGAGAGCTTCAGCTCGGTACTCGACCTGCTGCAGCTGGCCGCCGCCGATCCCAACGTGGTCGCGATCAAGCAGACGGTGTACCGCACCGGCAACGAGTCGCTGGTGATGGAAGCACTGATGACCGCCGCGCGCAACGGCAAGGAAGTCACCGTGGTGGTGGAACTGCTCGCACGCTTCGACGAAGAGACCAATATCAACTGGGCCGAGCGGCTGGAATCGGCCGGTGCACACGTGATCTATGGCGTGGTCGGCCACAAGTGCCACGCCAAGATGCTGCTGATCGTGCGCCGCGAGCCAGCCGGCCCCAAGGCCAAGCAGGTCAAGCTGCGCCGCTATGCCCACCTGGGCACGGGCAACTACCATCCGCGCACCGCGCGTCTCTACACCGACTTCGGATTGCTGACCGCCGATGAGGCGATCTGCGAGGACGTGCACCACGTGTTCCAGCTGCTGACCGGCACTGCCGGCACGATCCGGCTGAACCACCTGTGGCAGTCGCCGTTCACCATGCATACCAACCTGGTCGAGCATATCCGCGCCGAGGCCCGCCACGCGCGCGCCGGCAAGCCGGCCCGGATCATCGCCAAGATGAATGCGCTGCTGGAACCGTCGATCATCGACGAACTGTACAAGGCCTCGCGCGCGGGGGTGAAGATCGACCTGATCGTGCGCGGCGTCTGCGCGCTGATGCCGGGCGTGCCGGGCATGTCCGAGAACATCTCGGTGCGGTCGATCGTCGGGCGGTTCCTGGAACACCATCGCGTCTATTATTTCCGCGCGGACGGCGCGGAGGTGCTGTACTTGTCCAGCGCCGACTGGATGGATCGCAACCTGTTCCGCCGCGTCGAGGTGGCGTTCCCCGTGCTGGACAAGGCGCTGAAGGCGCGCGTGATCAAGGAAAGCCTGCAGGTACACCTGCGCGACAATGCTTCCGCATGGATCATGCAGCCGGACGGCAACTACGTGCGCAAGCAGACACGCTCGAGGCATCCGCGTGTCAGCCAGAACGACATGCTGGCGATGTTCGGCGGCAATACGTAACTGCCTGTCCGAAAAGCAGCAAGCCCCGCCGCGGCGGGGCTTGCTGCTTTGGTGGACCGCCCAGGCGAACCGCTCAGGCGGCCCGGCGCGGCGAATCCGGTGCCTGCGGCGATGCCGGCACGGCGACGGCCGCGTCGCTCAGGCCGCGTACGCTGCGCTCCAGCGGGAAGATGATGCGGAACACACTGCCGCGCCCTACCTCGCTGGTCACGCGCAGGTCGGCATGGTGGCGCGACAGCACGTGCTTGACGATGGCCAGGCCCAGCCCGGTGCCGCCGGTATCGCGCGAACGGCTGCGGTCGACGCGGTAGAAGCGCTCGGTCAGCCGCGGGATATGCTCGGCGGCGATGCCAAGCCCGGTATCGGCCACCGAGAACACGGCATGGCCCTCTTCCCAGCCCAGCCGCAATGCGATGCGCCCGCCCTCCGGCGTGTACCGCACTGCGTTGGACACCAGGTTGCCCAGTGCCGACAGCAGCTCGGTTTCGGCACCGCGGAATCCCACCGTGGGGTCGATCTCGGCCGCAATCTTGTGCCGGCCTTGCGACAGCGCCTCGGCATCATCAATCAGGTGCGCGACCATCGCCTGCACGGCCACCATGTCGTTGCCCGGCGGCTGCGCATCGCTCTCCAGCCTGGCCAGCGCCAGCAGGTCATCGACGATGCTTTGCATGCGCACCGACTGCACCAGCATCATGTCGACATAGCGGCGGCGATCGTCTTCCGACACCGGCAGGTCGCGCACGGTTTCCAGGAAGCCGGTCAGCACCGTGAGCGGCGTCTTCAGTTCATGCGAGACGTTGGCAACGAAGTCGCGGCGCATCGCTTCGGTGTTTTCCAGCTTGGTGATGTCCTGCGTGATCACCAGCTTGCGGCTGTCGCCGTAGGGCAGGATCTGCACCGCGATCACGCTGTGCTTGTGTTCGCCCATGTCGCGCATCACCAGCGGATCGTCGAAGCGCTGCCGCGTCAGGTAGTGGACAAACTCGGGCCGGCGGATCAGGTGCGTGATGCGCTGGCGCACGTCGCGGCGCGCGTTCAGGCCGAAGTGCTGCTCGGCCACGTCGTTGCACCATTCGATCTGGTCGGCATCGTCCAGCATCAGCACGCCATTGGGCGAGGCCTGGATGGCCTGGATAAAGCGGGTGTGCTGCTGCTCGACCTGCAGCACCTGCGAGCGCCAGCGCTTGACCAGCCGGTGCAGCCGGTAATACACCTCGCCCCACAGGCCCACTGCGCTCGGGATCTCGCCGTAGACGGGCGCGTCGAGCACTTTCCACAGGCGGTTGATCTGGTACAGGTAGAAGCAAAGCAGCCCGAACAGCGCCGCACATGCCAGTGCCAGCGCGGCGACCGGGCCAAAGGCCAGGTAGACGCCGGCGGATACCACCACCAGGCTGATCAGGATGGCCGCGGAACGGGCCCAGATGACATTCATGCGCAGGGTTCAGGCTAGCGGCCGGCAGTGGCCGCATGGGTTGCGACGGAGTGTGCCACGATTTCGCCGCGCCCTTCCAGCAGCGTGGGGAGTTGCGCGGGGCGAAATGGCGCCGCCCCGCGCCAGCCGGGCCCCTCAGGCGCCGGGAACGCGCGCGAGGCGGTAGCCGCTGCCGCGCACGGTTTCGATCATGTTGCTGTAGCCACCGGGGGTAAGCGCTGCGCGCAGGCGCTTGATGTGCACGTCGACGGTCCGCTCTTCGACAAAGACGTGGTCTCCCCAGACCTGGTCGAGCAGCTGTGAACGGCTGTGCACGCGCTCCGGATGGGTCATCAGGAAGTGCAGCAAGCGGAACTCGGTCGGGCCCAGGTCCAGCTTGATCGGGCCGCTGTCGTCCTCGCCGGTGACGCGATGCGTGGCCGGATCCAGCCGCAGGCCATTGATCGCCACCACGTCGTCGGTCAGCTGCGGTGCGCGCCGGCGCAGCACGGCCTTGATGCGTGCCAGCAACTCCTTGGGCGAAAACGGCTTGGTGACGTAGTCGTCGGCACCGGCTTCCAGGCCCATCACCTTGTCCTGCTCCTCGCCGCGGGCGGTCAGCATGATGATCGGGATCTGGCGGGTGCGGTCGTTGGCCCGCAACTCCTTGGCGAAGATCGCACCCGACTTGCCCGGCAGCATCCAGTCCAGCAGCACCAGGTCGGGCAGCACATCGCTCATCAGCGACAGTGCCTGCTCGGCGTTATAGGCCCGAATCGGATAGTGCCCCGCGTGCTGCAGGTTGACGGCGATCAGCTCGGCGATCGCCGGTTCGTCTTCGACAACGAGAATACTGCTCGGCATGTGTATCGTTCTCCGCAATCAGGCGGCTCAGCTCAGGGCTTCCCGCTCCATGTCCTCGCGCGAGACATGGCGGACGTCCGTTCCCTTGACAATGTAAATGATAAATTCCGCGATGTTCTTGGCGTGGTCGCCGATGCGCTCCACCGCCTTGGCAATAAAGAGGAAATCCAGCGCGACCGAGATCGTACGCGGGTCTTCCATCATGTACGTGATGAGCTTGCGCACGAAGCCGCGGAATTCCTCGTCGATCGCCTTGTCGTCCTTGACGATGCGCGCCGCCGCCACGGTATCCAGGCGGGCGAAGGCGTCCAGCGCCTGGCGCAGCAGCGAGATCGCCATCTCGCCCGACAGCTTCACCTCGGCGTAGTTGATGCTGTGCGCCGACGCGTCTTCCATGATGTGCTTGGTGCGCTTGGCGATCTTCTCTGCCTCGTCGCCGGCGCGTTCCAGGTTGGTGATGGTCTTGGAAATGGCCATCACCAGGCGCAGGTCGCGCGCGGTCGGCTGGCGCCGGGCGATGATGTTGCCGCAATCGGCATCGATCTCGACCTCCAGCGCGTTGAGCTGCTGCTCGCGTGCGATGACCTGGTCGGCGAGGTCGGCGTCGAAGTCGGCCAGCGCGCGCATGGCAACTTCGATCTGCGACTCGACCAGCCCGCCCATCTGCAGCAGCTTGGTGTTGATCGCGTTGAGGTCGGCGTCGAACTGGGTCGACAGGTGCTTGTCTGGCATGGGTTTCTCCTGTCCGCTGTTGGTATGCTACGCCCTGCGGTGACAATCGGCCGAATCAACCGAAGCGGCCGGTAATGTAGTCTTCCGTTTCCTTGCGGTGCGGCTTGATGAAGATCTTCTCGGTCTCGCCGAACTCGATCAGCTCGCCCAGGTACATGTAGGCGGTGTAGTCCGAGCAGCGCGCGGCCTGCTGCATGTTGTGGGTCACGATCACCACGGTGTACTCGTCCTTCAGCTCGGCGATCAGCTCTTCGATGCGGCCGGTGGAGATCGGGTCCAGCGCCGAGCACGGCTCGTCGAGCAGCAGCACTTCCGGGCGGATGGCGATGCCGCGCGCGATGCACAGGCGCTGCTGCTGGCCGCCGGACAGGCCGTAGCCCGACTGGTTCAGCTTGTCCTTGGCTTCGTTCCACAGCGCGGCCTTGGTCAGTGCCCATTCCACGCGGTCATCCATCTCCGAGCGCGACAGCTTCTCGAACAGGCGCACGCCGAAGGCGATGTTGTCGTAGATCGACATCGGGAACGGCGTCGGCTTCTGGAACACCATGCCGACCTTGGCGCGCAGCAGGGCGATGTCCTGCTTGGCGGTCAGCAGGTTGTCGCCGTCCATGTTGATCTCGCCCTCGGCACGCTGCTCGGGATAGAGCGCATACATCTTGTTGAAGGTGCGCAGCAGCGTCGACTTGCCGCAGCCCGAGGGGCCGATGAAAGCCGTGACCTTGCGGTCGGGGATCGACATGTTGATGTTCTTCAGCGCATGGAACTGGCCGTAGTAGAAGTTCAGGTTGCGCACATCGATCTTGGCGCGTACCGAATCAGGAATGTCGATGACGGTGGAGGTCATTGCGTTCTCTCGCTTGCAGTCAGCTTGCAGTCTTCAGGGCGAAACGTGGGATGGTCGTGCCGCCGCTTATTTTTTCTGGAACAGGATGCGCGCCAGGATGTTCAGGGCCAGCACGCCGATCGTAATCAGGAACACGCCCGCCCAGGCCAGTTGCTGCCATTCGGTGAACGGGCTCATGGCGAAGCGGAAGATGGTCACCGGCAGGTTGGCCATCGGCTTGTTCAGGTCGGAAGTCCAGAACTGGTTGGACAGCGCGGTGAACAGCAGCGGCGCGGTTTCGCCGGCAATACGCGCCACCGCGAGCAATACGCCCGTCACAATGCCGGCATACGATGACTTCACCGTGATCGACAGCACCATCTTCCACTTGGGCGTGCCCAGGGCGAAGGCGGCCTCGCGCAGCGCGTTGGGCACCAGGTTCAGCATGTTCTCGGTGGTGCGCACCACGATCGGCACCTGCAGTAGCGCCAGCGCGCAGATGCCGGCCCAGCCCGAGAAGTGGCCCATGCGGGTCACCACCAGCGCATAGACAAAGAGGCCGATCACGATCGACGGCGCCGACAGCAGGATGTCGTTGATGAAGCGAATAAAGCTGGCCAGCGGCGAGCGCTGGCCATACTCGGCCAGGTAGATGCCCGCCAGGATGCCCAGAGGCGTGCCGAACAGCGTGGCCATGCCCACCATCACGAAGCTGCCGAAGATGGCGTTGGCCAGGCCACCGCCGGCGGTGTTGGGTGCCGGCGTCATCTGCGTGAACAGGTCCAGCGACAGGCCGCCGACGCCCAGCGTGACGGTGGTCCACAGGATCCACGCCAGCCAGAACAGGCCAAAGCCCATCGCCACCAGCGAAGCAGTCAGCGCGTACAGGTTGATGCGGCGGCGCCGGCCCTGCAGGCGCGCACGCACGGCATCGGCATCGGGACGGACGGCGGGGATCGATACGGAAGACACAGCCTGGCTCGCTTGGGTCATTTGGCTCATTTGGCGCCCTCATTCTTGGCGAGTCGCAGCAGCAACAGCTTGGACAGCGCCAGCACCACGAACGTAATGAAGAACAGGATCAGGCCCAGCTCCATCAGCGCGGCCGTATGCAGGCCGGCGCCGGCTTCGGCGAACTCGTTGGCGAGCGCCGAGGTGATGCTGTTGCCCGGCGAGAACAGCGATGCGCTGTCCAGCAGGTTCGTATTGCCAATCACGAAGGTGACGGCCATGGTCTCGCCCAGCGCGCGGCCGAGGCCCAGCATCACGCCGCCGATGACGCCGGCGCGGGTGTAGGGCAGCACCACGTTCCACATCACTTCCCAGGTGGTGCAGCCCACGCCGTAGGCGGACTCCTTGAGCAGCACGGGGGTGACTTCGAACACGTCGCGCATCACCGAGGCGATGTACGGGATGATCATGATCGCCAGGATCACGCCCGCGCACAGCAGGCCGATGCCCAGCGGCGCGCCCTGGAACAGCTTGCCGATCACAGGCAGCTGGCCCACCGTGGCGGCAAGGGGCTTCTGGAAATACTCGCCGAAGATCGGCGCGAACACGAGCAGGCCCCACATGCCGTACACGATCGACGGCACCGCGGCGAGCAGCTCGATGGCGGTGCCGAGCGGGCGGCGCAGCCAGGCGGGCGACAGCTCGGTCAGGAACAGGGCGATGCCGAAGCTCACCGGCACCGCGATGATCAGCGCGATCAGCGAGGTCACGATGGTGCCGTAGATGGGCACCAGCGCGCCGTAGACATCGGCGGGAGGATCCCACTCCGCGGACCACAGGAAGCGCGCGCCAAAGGCCTCGATCGAGGGCCAGGCGCTGATCGCCAGCGAGACGATGATGCCGCCCAGCAGCAGCAGCGTCACGATGGCGGCGCCGCGTGTCAGGCCGCCGAACAAAACGTCGCCGAACCGGCTGGGTGGCTGGACGCCGCGGGTATCGGAGGGGATAGTCGCCATGTCGGAGAATTCAGGGTGGATCGCCACTCCCGCCCGGGCGGGAACGCGGTGTCCGGGCGGGAATCAGGCTGCCCGGACACCGGCCCCGCGCTTGCGCGGACCCGGCGATGCCGTCAGATCAGTACAGCGCCTTGCCCGAGGCGTCCTTCACGCTGGTCTTCCAGGTCGAGCGGATCTGGTTGACCACGCTTTCCGGCAGCGGTACGTAGTCCAGGTCGGCGGCCATGTTGGCGCCGCTCTTGTAGGCCCAGTCGAAGAACTTCAGCACTTCCGCACCTTGCGCCGGCTTTTCCTGGTTCTTGTGCACCAGGATGAAGGTGGCGCCTGCGATCGGCCATGCATCCTTGCCCGGCTGGTTGGTCAGGATCTGGTAGTAGCTCTTGCTCCAGTCCGCGCCGGCGGCGGCGGCCTTGAAGGCATCGTCGCCCGGCTTGACCACGGCACCCGACGCGTTCTTCATGTTCAGGTGGGTCATCTTGTTCTGCTTGGCGTAGGCGTACTCGACGTAGCCGATGGCGCCGTTCAGGCGCTGCACGAAGGCGGCCACGCCCTCGTTGCCCTTGCCCCCGGTGCCGCCGCCCGGCCAGTTGACCGTGGTGCCCTCGCCCACCGAGCCCTTCCAGTCAGCGCTGACCTTGGACAGGTAGTTGGTGAAGATGAAGGTGGTGCCCGAACCGTCAGCGCGGCGCACCGGCAGGATGTCCTGGCTCGGCAGCTTGGCTTGCGGGTTCAGCGCCTTGATGGCGGGGTCGTCCCACTTCTTGATCTTGCCCAGGTAGATATTGGCCAGCACCTCGCCGGTGATGGTCAGCTCGCCCGGCTTCACGCCTTGCAGGTTGATCACCGGCACTACGCCGCCGATCACAGTCGGAAACTGGACCAGGCCCTGCTTGCTCAGGTCCTCGTCCTTCAGCGGCGCGTCCGAGGCGCCGAAATCGACCGTCTTGGCGCCAATCTGCTTGATGCCGCCCGATGAGCCGATGGATTGATAGTTGACCTTGTTGCCCGTTGCTTTGTTATATGCGTCGGCCCACTTGGAATACACGGGCGCCGGAAAGGAAGCGCCTGCACCGGTAATTTCCGCCGCGAACGCAGTACCCGCTACGACAATCGAAACGATGCCTGCCACGGCAGTCTTGACCAGCTTCATATGTCCTCCAGAGAACATTGGTTGGGAATGACAAATTTTTGACAAGACGAACTGTATGCTCCCTATATGACAATTCCGTGACATCTTTAAATCTTCTTGAAAGCCGCCGCCAGCTTGGGTTTCCAGCCGCCGTCGAGCTGTCATGCGGGTGCAATGCGACGGCGGTTAATTGCAAAATTGCACAAAAAAACGCCGGGACCAGCCCGGCGTTGGCGTCACAAGCGCGTCGGATCAGGTGCCCAGCGCGTCGGCCAGCGTCTTCGCGGCGCGCTCGGCCATTTCGGCCTGTTCAGCCTCCACCATCACCCGCACCACCGGCTCGGTGCCGGAGGCACGGATCAACACCCGGCCACGACCCTCAAGTGCCGGCTCGACCGCGGCGCGCGCGGCTTGCAGGCCAGCATGCGACTGCCAGTCGAAGCCCTTCCGCACGCGCACGTTGATCAGGGTCTGCGGGAACAGCGAAACGCCCTCCAGCAACCGGGCCAGCGTCTTGCCGCTACGGCGCAGTGCCGCCAGCACTTGCAGCGCCGAGACGATGCCGTCGCCGGTGCTGTGGCGATCGAGGCACAGCAGGTGGCCGGAGCCCTCGCCACCCAGCGTCCAGTTGCGCTTGTTCAGTTCTTCCAGCACATAGCGATCGCCGACCTTGGCGCGCACGAATTCCACGCCCTGGCGCTGCAGCGCCAGTTCCACCGCCATATTGGTCATCAGTGTGCCCACCGCGCCCGGCACCACCTGTCCGTTGGCCTGGCGGTCGCGCACGATCAGGTACAGCAGCTCGTCGCCGTTATAAAGACGGCCATCGGCGTCCACCACCTGCAGCCGGTCGGCGTCGCCGTCGAAGGCCAGGCCCAGGTCGGCGCCATTGGCCTTGACCGCCTCGATCAGCCTGGCGGGCGCGGTGGCGCCATAGCCTGCGTTGATATTGCGGCCGTCCGGCTGGTTGCCGATCGAAACCACGTCGGCGCCAAGTTCATGGAACACGTGCGGAGCGATGTGATAGGCGGCGCCATGGGCGCAATCGACCACCAGCTTCAGGCCGTGCAGGTCCTGCTCATGCGGGAAGGTGCTCTTGCAGAACTCGATGTAGCGGCCGGGGGCGTCGTTGATGCGGCGGGCGCGGCCCAGATCGTCGGAGGGCGCGCACAGCATCGGCTCGTCGATGGCGGCCTCGATCTCGGCCTCCACCGCGTCTGGCAGCTTGTCGCCGTCGGCGGAGAAGAACTTGATGCCGTTGTCGTAGTACGGGTTGTGGCTGGCCGAGATCACCACGCCGGCCGACAGCCGTAGAGCGCGCGTCAGGTAGGCAATGCCGGGCGTCGGCAGCGGCCCCGTCAGCAGCACGTGAACGCCGGCCGACGTGAAGCCGGCTTCCAGCGCAGCTTCGAGCATATAGCCCGAAATGCGGGTGTCCTTGCCGATCAGCACGGTCGGGCGGCCCTGCCCGGTCTTGGCGCCGTGCGCCAGCACCTTGCCGGCGGCATGGCCCAGTCGCATCACGAAGTCAGGGGTAATCGGCGCCTCGCCAACGCGCCCCCGGATGCCATCAGTCCCGAAATACTTGCGTGTCATTCGCAGTTCCCTTTCTGTTCTGTCTTGCGTTGCACTGCCTGCGCTCTGTGGCGCCTGCTCTGGATTGACGGGATGGTTCAGGCCGCCGTGACGGACTCATTGCGCACGGCCCACCAGGTCTTGACCGCGTCCACGGTCTGCTCCACATCATGCACCCGTACGATAAACGCACCGCGCTCTACCGCACACACCGCGGCAGCAATGCTGGCGGCAATTCGTTGCTGTGGCGGGCGGCCGCCCAGGATCGCGCCCAGTGTGGACTTGCGCGAGATCCCCGCCAGCACCGGCAGCCCTTCCAGCGCCATCCGCGGCAACTGGCCGAGCAGGCGCAGATTATGATCCGGCGTCTTGCCAAAGCCAAACCCCGGATCAAGCGATAGGCGCGCGTCGTCGATGCCGGCGGCGCGCAGCACGGCGATGCGTTCGGCCAGGAAGTCCGCCACTTCGCCGACCACATCGTCGTAGTGCGGGTCCTCTTGCATGGTCTGCGGATCGCGCTGCATATGCATCACACACAGCCCGGCCTCTCCCGCTTCCGGCGCCGCCATTGCCTCCACCGCGCCCGGCATGCGGAAGCCCCAGATATCGTTGATAAGATCCGCGCCGGCCGCAAGCGCGGCGCGCATGACCTCGGGCTTGTAGGTGTCGATCGACAGCGGCTTGCCGCAGCCGCGCAGCGCCTCGATCACCGGGATCACACGCGCCAGTTCATCCTCGAGCGGCAGCGCGGCCGAGCCCGGCCGGCTGGATTCGCCGCCGATATCGATGATATCCACGCCCTCCGCGATCATCTGCTCGGCATGGCGCACGGCGGCATCGCGGCTGGCATGCCGGCCGCCGTCCGAGAAGGAGTCGGGTGTCACGTTGAGGATGCCCATCACGAGCGGGCGCTGGTCGAGCGCAAAGCGGAAACGTCCGCACTGGAAATACCGGGTCTGTCGTGTCTGCTGCAAGGTCGGAATACTCAATAAAGCGATGCGCGAGCCCGGCCGCGCAAAAGGAAAAGCCGGTGCACCAGGCACCGGCTTCAGGGTCATGCATTACACAGCCAGCATGCAGGCGTCGTCGGGCCGACGAGCTGATGCAATCAGGCCGTGGCAGGCGCGTTGGTCGGCGCCACCGGCGAGCCGCCCGAAGGCGTGCTGCCGCCGCCGTTCGGACCCGACGCACTGCGCGGCGGGCGCGGCGGCTTGCCGGCCATGATGTCATTGACCTGGTCGGCGTCGATGGTTTCCCACTCCATCAGCGCGTTGGTCATGGCCTCGACCTTGTCGCGGTTATCTTCGAGCAGGCGCTTGGCCAGCGCGTATTGCTCGTCGATGATGCGGCGGATCTCGGCGTCGACCTTCTGCTGCGTGGCTTCCGACACGGTCTTCGACGACAGCTTGCCGAACATGCCGTCCTGCTCGGTATCCACGTAGACCATGGCGCCGAGCGAATCGCTCATGCCGAAGCGGGTCACCATGTCGCGGGCAATCTTGGTGGCGCGCTCGAAGTCGTTGGAGGCGCCGGTGCTCATGGCATTGAGGAAGACCTCTTCCGCCGCCCGGCCGCCGAAGAGGATGGCGACCTCTTCCAGCATGCTGTCCTTGTACTTCGAATACTTGTCATGCTCGGGCAGCTGCCAGGTCACGCCCAGCGCCCAGCCCCGCGGCATGATGGTGACCTTGTGCACCGGGTCGGCCTTGGGCAGCAGCTTGGCAACCACCGCATGGCCCGACTCGTGGTAAGCCGTGGCACGGCGCTCTTCCTCGCGCATGACCGTCGACTTGCGCTCCGGACCCATGTAGATCTTGTCCTTGGCATCCTCGAAGTCCTGCATGTCGACCACGCGCTTGTTGCGGCGGGCGGCAAACAGGGCGGCTTCGTTGACCAGGTTGGCCAGGTCGGCGCCCGAGAAGCCCGGGGTACCACGCGCGATCACCGAGGCGTCGACGTCGTTGCCGATCGGCACCTTGCGCATATGGACCTTCAGGATCTGCTCGCGGCCGCGGATATCCGGCAGGCCCACGTAGACCTGGCGGTCGAAACGGCCCGGACGCAGCAGGGCCTTGTCCAGCACGTCGGCACGGTTGGTCGCGGCGATCACGATCACGCCGGAATTGGCCTCGAAGCCGTCCATCTCGACCAGCATCTGGTTCAGGGTCTGCTCGCGCTCGTCGTTGCCGCCGCCCATGCCGGCGCCACGATGGCGGCCGACCGCGTCGATTTCATCGATGAACACGATGCAGGGGGCCTGCTTCTTGGCGTTCTCGAACATGTCGCGGACACGCGCCGCGCCCACGCCGACGAACATTTCAACGAAGTCGGAACCCGAGATGCTGAAGAACGGCACCTTGGCCTCGCCGGCGATGGCACGCGCCAGCAGCGTCTTGCCGGTACCCGGAGGGCCGACCAGCAGCACGCCGCGCGGAATGCGGCCGCCCAGCTTCTGGAATTTCTGCGGATCCTTCAGGAAGTCGACCAGCTCGACCACTTCTTCCTTGGACTCGTCGCAGCCGGCCACGTCCTGGAACGTGACGGCGTTCTGGTTCTCATCGATCAGGCGCGCACGCGACTTGCCGAATGAGAATGCGCCGCCTTTCCCGCCGCCTTGCATCTGGCGCATCATGTAGAACCAGAACACGATGATCAGCAGGGTCGGCCCGAGGTAGTACAGGGCCTGGACGAGCACGTTGGGTTCGTCATCCGCCTTGCCGGTCACCTGGACGCCGTACTTCATCAGGTCGCCGACCATCCAGATGTCGCCCGGCGAGATGATGGTGTACTTGGCGCCTTCCTTGGGCGAAACCACCAGGTTGCGGCCCTGCACGTCGACACGCGACACCTTGCCGTTCTTGGCGTCATCCATGAACTGCGAATAGGTGACGCTGTCCTGCGCACGGGGCTTGTCGAACTGCTTGAAGACGGTAAACAACACCAGCGCGATCACGAGCCAGATTGCCGCCTTTTGAAACAGGTTGTTATTCAAGGCCGAACTCCTTTGCAATTGCCTTGCCAACGGATAGCTGCATTGTAATGCAGCGCCCGCCCTCGGGGGGAAACAGCGAAACTATGACGCCGATAGGTGCGGGTGGGGCACTTTCGCCCTCTTGTTTTCCCTGGCCTCGATCGGATCAGTTAATCCACCGCCTTCAGGTAGCGCCCAAGGATAAAGGTTTCGGAAGATTTGTCGCGTGACGCCTTGGGCTTGCGCTTCGCGACCACTTTGAACTGCCGTTTGAATTTCTCCACGATCTGGCTGTAGCCGCTCCCGTGGAAACACTTTACCAGCAATGCGCCTTCCGGCTTCAGGTGGGCCTGCGCAAACTCAAGGGCGAGATCGCACAAGTACTCGATCCGGGCCGAATCGGCGGAGGCCACACCCGACAAATTGGGGGCCATGTCGGAGATAACAAGGTCGATCTTGTCGCCGCCGGATGCTTCCAGCACCAGGCTTTCGAGTTGCCGGAAGACCTCTTCCTCACGGAAATCGCCCTGAATAAAAGTGACGTCCGCGACAGGTTCCATCGGCAGGATATCGATCGCCACCACCGCGCCGTCGATCTTGCCATCCTTGGCCCGGTTGGACGCGGCCAGCTTGTTGCGCGCGTACTGGCTCCAGCTGCCCGGGGCGGCGCCCAGGTCGACGATGACCTGGCCCGGCTCGATCAGCTTGTCCTGCTCGTCGATTTCCTTGAGCTTGTAGGCAGCGCGGGCACGATAGCCCTCCCGTTGCGCCATTTTCACGTACGGGTCATTGATGTGGTCGTGCAGCCACGAATGGTTGAACTTGTTCTTTGCCATGCCAGATCCAGCCTGTTGCCTGCCCCGGCACGCGGCGTGCGCCGCATGCTCAAGGTTTTTCTACTGTTTTGATGATTTTGCCGCCCGACAGTGCCGGATTGACGGATAATACGCGCCAATTCGCGCTCCGCCCGCCTGCCGAACCGGCACCTGCCGGGCCCGCCGCGCACCAAACTCCAGCGCCACCGGCGCCAACCTATGCCTGCACTACAACTGATTCCTGCCCAGCGCTCCGAACTGCGCTCCCGTGCCCATGCCCTGAACCCGGTCGTCATGGTCGGCGCCGAGGGCCTTACCCGCCCTGTACTGGCCGAAATCGACCGCAGCCTGGCTGCGCACGACCTGATCAAGATCCGCGTATTCGGCGATGACCGCGACGCGCGCATTGCCATCTACGAAGAAATCTGCGACGCGCTGCACGCCGCGCCGATCCAGCATATCGGCAAGCTGCTGGTAGTCTGGCGTCCGGGCGAGGCGCGACTGAAGGAAAACCAGCCGGATAGCCTGGGCCGGCTTGCCCCGGCCCGCCGTGGCGGCGCCGCTCCGCGCACGGTGACGGTCAAGAAGCCCAGCGCCGCACCGAACCGGCGCCCGACCCGCAAGGAAGTGACCGTACTCGGCAACGAGCGCGTCACGGCGGGCGGCAACGTCAAGCGAGCGCGCTCGCGGCCGACCAGCCAGAAGAAGAAAGCCCTGGGCTGACCGCCCGCAGCATCGAGGCGGCCACTGCCCGGTGGCCGCAGCCCTCACTCCCCGGCCGAACGCGGCGCCGAAGCGCGCCACACCAGCACCAGCGCGAGCAGGCTTTGCAGCAGGTAGAAAGCGCTCGACACGCCGTGCAGCATGCCGAACTGCGCCTGGTAAGGCGATTCCGAAACCCCCAGCCCCAGCGCTTGCGCCTTTTCCTTCAGGCTGCCCATGAATGGCTGGATGCCGAAGTAGCCGACCAGCACACAGCACAGCATGCCAAGCACCACCCAGCGCAGGCTCCGATAGCGGTTTGCGCCGCGCCGGATCATCACATTGCACAGCACCAGCTGCAGCACGCCGATGGTGACGCCGATGATGGCTTCGGTATGGAACAGGTGACCGGCGATCATGCCGGCCATCTCGCGGCTGGGCAGCACCGAGAACAGCGTCGGCGCCACCATGTAGCCAACCGTCCACAGGCTGCCTGCCCACACCACCGTCAGCAGCAGGAATAGCCGGTGCGGCAGCGGCGGCAGGCTGTTATAGGAGGAAGAGAACAAGCGGCCTCAGATATAGCGGACGGTAATGACTTCGTACTCGCGCTCGCCGCCAGGGGCCAGCACGGTGGCGACGTCGCCCTCGAACTTGCCGATCAGCGCACGCGCGATCGGCGAGCTGACCGAGATCTTGCCGGTGTCGAGGTCAGCCTCGTCGTCGCCCACGATCTGGTAGCTGACCGGCTTGCCGGACTCCAGGTCTTCCAGGTCAACAGTCGCGCCAAAGACGATGCGGCCATCGGTGTCGAGCTGGGTCGGATCGATGATCTGGGCCGTGGACAGCTTCGACTCCACTTCGATGATGCGGCCTTCGATAAAGGCCTGTTTTTCCTTGGCCGCGTCGTATTCGGCGTTTTCAGAAAGGTCGCCCTGCGCACGCGCTTCGGAAATGGCATTGATCACCGCCGGACGCTCGACAGCCTTGAGGCGCTGCAGCTCTTCCTTGAGCAGCTCTGCGCCACGCTTGGTAATCGGAATGGTGCTCATGTCTTTGTTCAACAAAAAAATGAGCCGCAGCGGAGCTGGAGCCATCCTGGCAATATCCGCCAGGCACTTCCGCTCAACCGCGGCTTTCAGACAGGACCGAAGGGCCGCACAGTGCTTACGCTGGTGCCAGGCCGATTCGATCGACGAATTTGACGTAGTTTAGGCCAAGAAGCCCGCCGGCATCAACACCGGCGGGCTTCCGGGCGCTGCCGCCCCTTGACCGGACGCAAGCGCCCGGCGGGATGGCAATGTGCAGCGTAGCTTACGCCAGAGTGCCGTGCAGGCCTTGCAGGTCATAGACCTCCAGGCTCTGCATGTGCTTCAGGCCCTCCACCGCGGCGCTGGCGCCGGCGATGGTGGTGTAGTAAGGCACGCGGTTGGCCAGCGCCGAGGTACGGATCGAACGCGAATCCGCGATCGCGCCGCGGGTTTCGTCGACGGTGGTGAACACCAGCGCCAGTTCGCCGTTCTTGATCATGTCGACGATGTGCGGACGGCCGTCCTTGACCTTGTTCACCACCTTGACCGGGATGCCGGCGGCTTCGATGGCCGAGGCGGTGCCGCGGGTGGCGACGATCGGGTAGCCCAGGTCGTGCAGCATGCGGGCCACGGCAACCGCGCGCGGCTTGTCGCTGTCCTTCACGGTGATCAGCACGGTGCCCTTTTCCGGCAGGCGCGAACCCGCCGCCAGCTGGCTCTTGAACAGTGCCTCGCCGAAGGTCTTGCCCACGCCCATCACTTCGCCGGTGGAGCGCATTTCAGGTCCGAGGACCGGATCGACGCCCGGGAACTTGTTGAACGGGAACACTGCTTCCTTGACGCTGTAGTACGGCGGCACCACCTCGTCGGTAATGCCCTGCTCGTCCAGCGACTGGCCGGCCATGCAGCGCGCGGCGATCTTGGCCAGTTGCATGCCGGTAGCCTTCGACACGTATGGCACGGTACGCGAGGCGCGCGGGTTCACTTCCAGCACGTAGACGGTGTCGACGCCGTTGTTCTGCTGGATGGCAAACTGCACGTTCATCAGGCCGACCACGTTCAGCGCCTCGGCCATGGCGGCGGTCTGCCGCTTCAGTTCGGCGACGGTCTCGGCCGACAGCGAGTACGGTGGCAGCGAGCAGGCGGAGTCGCCCGAGTGCACGCCGGCCTGCTCGATGTGCTCCATCACGCCGCCGATGTACACGCGCTTGCCGTCGCTCAGGGCGTCGACATCGCACTCGATGGCGTCATTCAGGAAGCGGTCCAGCAGCACCGGGGAGTCGTTCGACACCTTGACGGCCTCGCGCATGTAGCGCTCGAGGTCGCGCGGCTCGTGCACGATTTCCATCGCGCGGCCGCCCAGCACGTACGACGGACGCACCACCAGCGGATAGCCGATTTCCTCGGCCAGGCGCAGCGCTTCATCCTCTGCACGCGCGGTGCGGTTGGGCGGCTGGCGCAGGCCCAGGTCCTGCAGCAGCTTCTGGAAGCGCTCGCGGTCTTCGGCGGCGTCGATCATGTCCGGGCTGGTGCCGATGATGGGCACGCCGTTGGCTTCCAGGTCCAGCGCCAGCTTCAGCGGGGTCTGGCCGCCGTACTGTACGATCACGCCGACCGGTTTCTCGATCGCGACGATCTCCAGCACGTCTTCCAGCGTCACCGGCTCGAAGTACAGGCGGTCCGAGGTGTCATAGTCGGTCGACACGGTTTCCGGGTTGCAGTTGACCATGATGGTCTCGTACCCGTCTTCGCGCAGTGCCAGCGCGGCGTGCACGCAGCAGTAGTCGAACTCGATGCCCTGGCCGATCCGGTTCGGGCCGCCGCCCAGCACCATGATCTTCTTCTTGTCGGTCGGGTTGGCCTCGCACTCGCCATGCTCGGCCTCGTAGGTCGAGTACATGTAGGCGGTGTTGGTGGCGAACTCGGCCGCGCAGGTGTCCACGCGCTTGTAGACCGGGCGCACCTTGTTGGCGATGCGCGCTTCGCGCACGGCCATGGCGTCGGTCTTCAGGAGCCTGGCCAGGCGGCGGTCGGAGAAGCCCTTCTGCTTCAGGTAGCGCAACTCGGCAGCCGACAGGCTCTCCAGCGTGCGTGCCTTGATCAGCGCCTCGGTCTTGACGATGTCCTCGATCTGCGCCAGGAACCAAGGATCGATAGCGGTCTCGGCGTACACCTCTTCCAGCGACATGCCCAGGCGGAACGCGTCGCCCACGTACCAGATGCGGTCCGGGCCCGCCTCGCCGATCTCCTCGACGATCTCGTCGCGGTCGGTCGACTTCTCGTCGAGGCCGTCCACGCCGACTTCCAGCCCGCGCAGCGCCTTCTGGAACGATTCCTGGAAGGTGCGGCCCATCGCCATCACCTCGCCCACCGACTTCATCTGCGTGGTCAGGTGGCTGTCCGCCTGCGGGAATTTCTCGAAGGCGAAACGCGGCACCTTGGTGACCACGTAGTCGATCGACGGCTCGAACGACGCCGGGGTCGCGCCGCCGGTGATCTCGTTCTTCAGCTCGTCCAGCGTGTAGCCCACGGCCAGCTTGGCCGCGACCTTGGCGATGGGGAAGCCGGTGGCCTTGGAGGCCAGCGCCGACGAACGCGACACGCGCGGGTTCATCTCGATGACGATCATGCGACCGTCCTTCGGATTGATCGAGAACTGCACGTTGGAACCACCGGTGTCGACGCCGATCTCGCGCAGCACGGCCAGCGAGGCGTTGCGCAGGATCTGGTATTCCTTGTCGGTCAGGGTCTGCGCCGGGGCCACGGTGATCGAGTCGCCGGTATGGATGCCCATCGGGTCCAGGTTCTCGATCGAGCAGATGATGATGCAGTTGTCCTTCTTGTCGCGGACCACTTCCATCTCATACTCTTTCCAGCCCAGCAGCGATTCTTCGATCAGCAGCTCGCGCGTCGGCGACAGGTCCAGGCCGCGCTTGCAGATCTCTTCGAATTCCTCGCGGTTGTAGGCGATGCCGCCGCCCGTGCCGCCCAACGTGAACGACGGGCGGATCACGATCGGGTAGCCGCTGGTGCCGGTTTCCTGCGCGATCTTGGTTTGCACCGCGATGGCTTCGTCCATCGAGTGCGCGATGCCGGACTTGGCCGAACCCAGGCCGATCCTGGTCATCGCTTCCTTGAACTTCTGGCGGTCCTCGGCCTTGTCGATGGCCTCGGGCGAGGCGCCGATCAGCTCAACCTTGTACTTGTCCAGCACGCCGTGGCGGTGCAGGTCCAGCGCGCAGTTCAGCGCGGTCTGGCCGCCCATGGTCGGCAGGATCGCGTCCGGACGCTCCTTCTCGATGATGCGCTCGACCACTTCCCAGGTGATCGGCTCGATATAGGTCACGTCGGCCGTGGCCGGGTCGGTCATGATGGTCGCCGGGTTCGAGTTGACCAGGATGACCTTGAAGCCTTCTTCACGCAGGGCCTTGCAGGCCTGGGCGCCGGAGTAGTCGAACTCGCACGCCTGGCCGATGATGATGGGGCCGGCGCCGATGATCAGGATGCTCTTGATGTCTGTGCGTTTTGGCATTGCACGCTCTCTTTATGGGCCGGCCCGCTTGCATGCGGGCCGCGCCGGTAATCAGGGAATCCGTTCAGGATTCGAATAATGTCGGCTGCAGCTGTCGCAACCGCACCGCGTCAGTTCATGGTCGCCGTAGCCAGCTTGGCGCCGAAGCCGATAAACATCGCCCCGACCCCGCTCGCCATCCCGGCCGACAGCCGCCGCCGGCGCCGGAACGCGTCGGCCAGCTTCGCGCCCACGAAGATGATCGTGGTCAGGTAGGCGAAGCTGCACAGCTGGCACACCACACCCAGCACGGCGAAAGACAGCACCGGGTAGTCAAAGGCCGGATCCACGAACTGGATGAAGAACGAGATGAAGAACAGGATGGCCTTCGGGTTCAGCAGGCTGATCAGCAGCGCCTTGCGGAACGGGTCGGACTGGTCGGCCACGCTGGCCGGCGCCGCCTTGCCCGCCGTATTGTCCACTGCGGCCGAGCCCCGCGAGGCCCAGCTGCGCATTGCGCCGCGCAGCATGTTGAAGCCGATCCACGCCAGGTAGGCCGCGCCGATGTACTTCACCACGTAGAACAGCGCCGGGCTGGCCTTCAGCAGCGAGGCCACGCCCGCCGCCGACAGCACCATCAGCACCTGGTCGCCCAGGAACACCCCGCACGCGCCCTTGTAGCCGGCGCGCACGCCGCGCTGCGCCGCCACCGACAGCACGTACATCGAGTTCGGCCCCGGCAGCAGCACGATAAAGATCGTGCCGAGCAGGTAGGTCCAGAAATCGGTGATGCCGAAGGCGGTTTGCATAAAGGCGTTCATGGGATGTCCCGTGGTCCAGTGCTGTCCGGTCGCGCTAATTTGCGTGCTTACTTGCGCGCGTCGGTCATGTGCTGGATGAAGCGGTCGAACAGGTAAGCCACGTCGTTCGGGCCAGGCGACGCTTCCGGGTGGCCCTGGAAGCAGAACGCCGGCTTGTCGGTCAGCGCGAAGCCCTGCAGCGTGCCGTCGAACAGCGACACATGGGTCACGCGCGCGTTGGCGGGCAGCGTGTCGGCGTCGACCGCGAAACCGTGGTTCTGCGACGTGATCATCACGCGGCCGTCCTCCAGGTCCTTGACCGGGTGGTTGGCGCCGTGGTGGCCGGCCTTCATCTTCAGCGTCTTGGCGCCGACGGCGAGGGCCATGATCTGGTGGCCCAGGCAGATGCCGAAGGTCGGGATGCCGCGCTCGATGAACTCGCGGGTGGCGGCGATGGCGTAGTCGCACGGCTCGGGGTCGCCGGGGCCGTTGGATAGGAACACGCCGTCCGGATTCAGCGCCAGCGCGTCGGCGGCGCTCGCCTGGGCCGGCAGCACCGTCACCTTGCAGCCGCGCTCGGCCAGCATGCGCAGGATATTGAACTTGACGCCGTAGTCATAGGCAACCACGTGGAACTGCGGCTTGTCCTGCTTGCCGTAGCCCTTGCCCAGTTCCCATTCGGACTGGGTCCACTCGTAGGGTTCCTTGACCGAGACCACCTTGGCCAGGTCCATGCCGGCCAGGCCGGGGAAGGAGCGGGCCAGGTCGATGGCCTTCTGAACGTTGTCCTCGCCAGCCAGGATGCAGCCGTTCTGGGCGCCCTTCTCGCGCAGGATGCGGGTCAGCTTGCGGGTATCGATGCCGGCGATCGCCACCACCTTTTCCTGCTTCAGGTAGTGCGCGAGGGTGTGTTCCTTGCGGAAATTGGAGGCCAGGATCGGCAGATCCTTGATGATCAGGCCGGCGGCATGGACTTTCGTGGCTTCGACATCCTCAGGATTGACACCGTAGTTGCCGATATGCGGATACGTCAGCGTGACGATCTGCCGCGAATAGCTCGGGTCGGTGAGGATTTCCTGGTAACCGGTGATGGCGGTGTTGAACACCACTTCACCGATGGTATGGCCGGAAGCGCCAATGGAATAGCCACGAAAGACCGTGCCGTCTGCTAGCGCGAGAATGGCGGACGGAAAAGACGGTAACACGGGTAGGCTCCTGCTGGACTCACCCCGTGACCGACCAATCGACGCCTCGTGCCTCCCAGGCTGGATCCGTGACGGCGGCAGCGGCATTGCGCCGATGCGGTCGGATCCGGTCGCGGCATGCTCCTTGCATCACATCGAGTGCGAACGGCAAAGGCGGCGCGTATGGGGGCGGCGGAAGGTGGAAAGCGGTTGGCGCTAGGGTGAAGGGTTCTGAAAGCGAAACTTTCGAATTATATCCCGCGCCACCCAATTTCTCAAGTTTTCAAGGACTTGCATCACGCGGGCGCCGCCGCGGACACCCGGCATGCCGGTGCCCGCGCATTGGTCCGGCGGTGTGCGGATCCCGTTACGCGTCAGGCGGGACGACCGCCGTCACTTCGATTTCCACCTTGGCGCGCGGCTCGACGAGGTCGGCCACTTCGACCGCCGTCATCGCCGGAAAGTGACGGCCAATGATGGCGCGGTAGTGCTGGCCGATCGACCCGTAGGCACCGACATACTCCGCCTTGTCCTTCACATACCAGGTCATGCGCGCGATATGTTCCGGCCTGGCACCGCCCGCGGCCAGCACGTCGACCACATTGCGCAGCGCCTGCGCCACCTGCAGGCCGAAATCGTCGGTCTCGAACTCGCACTTGCCGTTCCAGCCGATCTGGCCGCTGACAAAGAGCAGGCGGCTGCCGGCCTGGATCTCGGCCATCATGCCGTTGGCGTAGCCACGCGGAGGCGCCCAGTCGGGCGGCTGCAGAATCTTCATGGTGGATGTCCTGTTGCTTTCTGATTGATGGATTGGGGAATTCAATTGCGAATGCAGTACCAGCCCGGTCAGGCCGTCGCCACGAGATAGGCCGCCATGGCCTCGCGCACGGCCTCCGGCAACGGCTGCGGCGCGATCGAGCCGGTGTCGACGCAGACCAGCCGCTGCGTCACTTCCATGCGGGTATCGTCGTGCGGCCCCGCGAAGCGGATCGCCAGCGTGAAACTGGACTGTCCGAGCTTGAGCACGCGCAGCTCGCGCGTGAGCACTTCGCCCAGCCGGCTCGGCGCCAGGAAGCGGCATTCCAGCTCGGCGGTCGGTACGCCGGCCCGGCCCTCGCCGTGCATGACGTCGAAGGGCCAGCCCAGCGCTTCGCCGAACCAGTCTTCGATGAAGTCGTTGAGCATCTCGAAGTAGCGCGGGTAGAACACGATCCCGGCCGCGTCGCAGTGCTTGAAGCGCACCAGCACGGTGCTGCGGAAGACCGGGCTCATGATTTGCTCCTGCCGCTGTCAGCGCCATTGCCCTGCTCCGCCATCTGGCGCAGCCGGAATCGCTGCAGCTTGCCGGTCTCGGTGCGCGGCAGCGCCGGCACGAACTCGATGCGGCGGGGATATTTGTACGGCGCGATCTGGCGCTTCACGTAGTCCTGTAGCGCGGTGCGCGTGGCGTCGTCCGCGGGCACGCCTTCGCGCAGCACCACGTAGGCCATGACCACCTGCCCCCGCCCGTCGTCTGGCGCGCCGACCACGCCGCACTCAGCCACCGACTCATGCTGCATCAGCGTGCTCTCCACCTCGGGGCCGGCGATGTTGTAGCCGGCCGAGATGATCATGTCGTCGGAGCGCGCCTGGTAGAAGTAGTAGCCATCTGCGTCGACCGTGAAGGTATCGCCGGGCAGGTTCCACCCTGCCTTCACGTAGTTGGCCTGGCGCGGATCGTCCAGGTAGCGGCAGCCGGTCGGGCCCTGCACCGCCAGCTTGCCGACCTGGCCCGGCGGCAGCGGCCGCATCTCGTCGTCGACGATCTGCGCCACGTAGCCGGGCACCACTTTCCCGATCGCACCCGGCCTGACCTCGGCGCCGGCACTCGAGATAAAGATATGCATCATCTCGGTGCCGCCGATGCCGTCGGTCATCTCGATGCCGGTGGCGGCTTTCCAGCTCTGGCGCGTGGCGTCGGGCAGCGCCTCGCCGGCCGACACGCTGTGCCTCAGGCTGGAGATATCGAAGCGCGGCGCCAGCGTTGCCATCTGGCGGTAAAAGGTGGGGGCGGTGAAGACGATGGTGGCGCGGAAGTCATGGATCAGTTCCAGCAGCGCTTCGGGCGTCAGCCTCTCCGCCAGCACCGTGCTGGCGCCGATGCGCAACGGGAAGCACAGCATGCCGCCCAGCCCGAATGTGAACGCGATCGGCGGCGTGCCGCAGAAGACATCGTCCGGCACGGAGCGCAGCACATGGCGCGGGAACAGGTCGCACATGGCCAGCACGTCGCGGTGGAAATGCACCGTCCCCTTGGGCTGTCCGGTGGTGCCGCTGGTGAAGGCGATCAGGCAGATATCGTCGCTGGCGGTGTCGCAGGCATCGAAGCTGTCTGGCTTGCCCGCCATCGCGGCTTCCAGCGAACCCTCGCCGGTGCCGTTGAAGTACAGCACGCGCGCCAGGGTCGGGCAATGGAATTCCCCGCCGGCCCGCTGGTTGGCGTCGAGGTCCTCGCGCAGCCGCGCATCGCACAGCGCCGCGGTGACCTGCGCCTTGTCGACGATCTGCTTCAGTTCCTTCGCGCGCAGCAATGGCATGGTCGGCACGGCAATCAGGCCGGCCTTGATGGTGGCGAGCCAGCTTGCCGCCATCATCAGGTTGTTGGGGCCGCGCAGCAGCACGCGGTTCCCGGGCACCAGCGCCATGTCCTCGACCAGCACATGGGCGATGCGGTTGACCAGCGCCGCCAGTTGAGCGTAGGTGACCGTCTCGATCTGCCCCGCCTGGCCAGTGGGGCGATGGCGGATGGCGATGCGCTCGCCGCGGCCTTCGCGCACGTGGCGGTCGACCAGCTCTACCGCGCAGTTCATCCGCGCCGGGTAGTCGGTATCGGCGTTGAAGCGAAACACCGGCCACTGCTCGGGCGGCGGCAGGCGATCGCGGGCGAAGGTATCAAGGTGGGCGGTGGTCGCCATGGCTTGTCTCCTGTCTGCTCTGTCGGTACGGCAGTTGCGGGGCGGATGGCTCAGGCCTTCCTGCCGGCCAGTGTTTCGCGGGCGATGATCAGCTTCTGCACTTCGGTGGCGCCTTCGTAGATGCGCAGCGAGCGGATCTCGCGGTACAGGCTTTCCACGCGCGTGCCGACCTTGACGCCGAGGCCGCCGAACATCTGCACCGCGCGGTCGATGACCTGCTGTGCGTTCTCGGTCGCGACCATCTTGGCCATCGCCGCTTCGCGCGTGGTGCGCTGGCCCTTCACATCGCGCAGCCAGGCGGCGCGATAGGTCAGCAGCGCCGCCGCGTCGATGGCAGTCGCCATATCGCCGATGGCCGCCTGCGTCAGCTGCAGGTCGGCCAGCACGCCGCCGAACATCGGCCGCTCGCACGCGCGCGCCAGCGCGTCGTCCAGCGCCGCACGCCCGAAGCCCAGGGCCGCCGCCGCGACCGAGGCGCGGAAGATGTCGAGTGTCATCATCGCCACCTTGAAGCCCTGCCCCGCCTCGCCCAGCCGGTTGCCGACCGGCACGCGGCAGTTGTCGAAGCGCAGCGTGGCCAACGGGTGCGGCGCGATCACGTCGATGCGCTCGGCGATGGTCAGGCCCGGCGCATCGGCGTCGACCACGAAGGCCGAGATGCCGCGCGCGCCGGGCGCTTCGCCGGTGCGCACGAACACGCAATAGAAGTCCGCGATGCCACCATTGGAGATCCAGGTCTTGGCGCCGTCGATCACATAGTGCTTGCCGTCTTCCGACAGCCGCGCGCTGCATTGCATCGCCGCGACATCGGAGCCGGCCTCGGGCTCCGACAGCGCAAAGGCGGCGATGGCCTCGCCGCGCGCCACGCGTGGCAGGTATTGCGCTCGCAGCGCTTCGCTGCCGGCAATCGAGATCGCACCCGAGCCGAGCCCCTGCATCGCGAAGGCAAAGTCGGCAAGGCCGTCGTGGCGCGCCAGCGTTTCGCGCAGCAGGCACAGCGAGCGTGAATCGAGCGCGGGCAGCGCGCCACCGTGCGCGGCCGGCACGCAATAGCGCAGCCAGCCCGCTTCGCCGAGCTGGCGCACCAGCGCGCGGCAGGCGGCATCGGCGTCGCCGTGGTCGACACGCAGGTGTTGCGCGCACCAGGCGTCCAGTTCGCGCTCCAGCGTGCGGTGCGCGTCGTCGAACAGCGGCAGGTCGAGATAGGTCTTGTCTGACATCGCGGCTCCCTGGCTCAGTCGCCTTCGAACACCGGCTTCGATTTGGCCACGAAGGCCTCGTAGGCGCGGCGGAAATCGCGCGTCTGCATGCAGATGGCCTGGGCCTCGGCTTCGGCTTCGATGGCCTCGTCCAGCCCCATGTTCCATTCCTGGTGCAGCAGCTTCTTGGTCACGCCGTGCGCGAAGGTCGGCCCGGCGGCGAGCTGCGCGGCCAGCGCCTGGGCCTGTGCCAGCACGGCCTCGGACGGATGCAGCGCGTTGAAGAAGCCCCACTGCAGGCCCTCCTCCGCGTTCATGGCGCGGCCGGTATAGAGCAGCTCGCTGGCGCGCCCCTGCCCGATCACGCGCGGCAGCAGCGAGCACGCGCCCATGTCGGCACCGGCCAGTCCCACGCGCACGAACAGGAACGCGGTCTTCGCCTGCGCCGTGCCCAGCCGCATGTCGGAGGCCAGCGCCATCATCGCGCCCGCGCCGGCGCAGATGCCGTCGACCGCGCTGATCACCGGCTGCGGGCACGCGCGCATCGCCTTGACCAGGTCGCCGGTCATGCGCGTGAAGTCGAGCAGTTCGGGCATGGTCATCTGCGTCAGCGGCCCGATGATCTCGTGCACATCGCCACCCGAGCAGAAGTTGCCGCCGGCGCCGGTGACCACCACCGCCTTGATGTCGCTGGCGTAGCACAGCGCGCGGAACAGGTCGCGCAGTTCGGCATAGGAATCGAAGGTCAGCGGGTTCTTGCGCTCGGGGCGGTTCAGCGTGATGGTGCCGACCTTGCCGTCGTCGGACACCGACCACAGGAAGTGCCGCGGTTCATAGCCGGCAAAGCTGCGCTTGTGGTGGCGCATGTCGAGTGCGATTTCAGTCATGGTTCTCTCTCAGGTCCTTGTCTTGTCAGCCCGCCATCACTTCGCCGCCGGCCACCGGGATCGCCTGCCCGGTGATCGCGCCGGCGGACGGCTGGCACAGCCATGCCACGGCGTCGGCCACTTCCTCGGGCTGCACCAGGCGGCGCTGCGGATTGCGCGCGGCCAGTTCGGCGCGCGCCTGGTCTTCCGTACGACCGGTCTTGCCGACGATGTTGGCGACGGCGTCGCGCACGATATCGGTTTCGGTGTAGCCCGGGCAAACCGCGTTCACGGTCACGCCCCTGGCCGCGGTCTCCAGCGCCAGCGCGCGCGTCAGTCCGATCACGCCATGCTTGGCCGCGCAATAGGCGCTGACATAGCCGTAGCCGATCAGTCCGGCGGTGCTGGCCACGTTGACGATGCGGCCCCAGCCGGCTTCGAGCATCGCCGGCAATGCGGCCTGCGTGCACAGGAAGGTGCCGGTCAGGTTGACGTCGAGCATGCGCTGCCACAGCGCGGCATCGGTCTTCATGAAGGGGGCGCTATGCGCCTGCCCGGCGTTGTTGACCAGCATCGATACCGGACCCGCCTGCTCCGTGGCCGCGGCAAAGGCGCGCGCCACGCTGACGGCATCGGCGATATCGGCCGTGACGAACGAGACCGAGGAGGCCATAGCGCCCGCCGGTGCCTGCCCGCGCAGCGCCTGCACCGTCGCTTGCAGCGTGCCGGCATCGCGCCCCAGCAGCGTGACGCTGGCGCCGTCGGCCAGCAGCCGCCGCGCGATCGCTGCGCCGATGCCGCGCCCGCCTCCGGTGACCAGCGCGTGCCTGCCGGCCAGTGTTGCCATGCCGCCCGTCATGCCTGCTTCTCCTGCGCCGCGGCGCGTTCGAGATTGGTCTCCAGTTGCCGCTTGCCCGCCAGGTATTGCTTGGGCCAGGCGATGTCGCGGTAGCCGATGCGCGCGGCTTCCTGCAGCGTCCAGGCCGGGTTGGCCAGGTGCGGCCGCGCGATCGCGCACAGGTCGGCGCGGCCGGCGGCGATGATCGAGTCGACGTGATCGGCCTCGAAGATCGCGCCCACCGCGATGGTAGCGATGCCGGCCTCGTTGCGGATGCGATCGGCGAACGGGGTCTGGTACATGCGGCCATACACCGGCGCCTGGTCGGGGCTGACCTGCCCCGACGAGCAGTCGATCATGTCGGCGCCGGCCGCCTTGAAGGCGCGGGCGATCTCGACGGCGTCGTCGGGCGTGATGCCGCCTTCGACCCAGTCGTGCGCCGAGATGCGCACCGACATCGGCTTGTCCTGCGGCCATACCGCGCGCACGGCTTCGAACACTTCCAGCGGATAGCGCAGCCGCGCCGCCAGCGAGCCGCCATATTCATCGTTGCGCGTATTGGTCAGCGGCGAGATAAAGCTCGACAACAGGTAGCCGTGCGCGCAGTGCAGTTCGAGCCAGTCGAAACCCGCTTCGGCCGCGCGCCGGGCGCTGGCAACGAAGTCGTCGCGCACGCGGTCCATGTCGGCGCGCGTCATCTCGCGCGGGGTCTGCGATTCGCCAGGCAGGTACGGCAGTGGCGAGGCCGACATCACCGGCCAGTTGCCCTGCGGCAGCGGGTGGTCCATCGCTTCCCAGCCGAGCTGCGTCGACCCCTTGCGGCCGGAGTGTCCGATCTGCATGGCGATGCGGGCATCGCTGCTGGCATGCACGAAATCGACGATGCGCTTCCATGCGTCGCGCTGCTCATCGCTCCACAAGCCCGGGCAACCCGGCGTGATGCGCGCATCGGGCGACACGCAGGTCATTTCCGCCACCACCATGCCGGCGCCGCCCAGCGCGCGCGAACCGAGGTGCACCAGGTGGAAGTCGCCCGGCATGCCGTCGGTGCAGGAGTACATCGCCATCGGCGACACCACCACGCGGTTCTTCAGCGTGACGCCGCGCAGCCGGAACGGCGTGAACATCGGCGGCAGCGGCTCGTGCTCGCGCAGCTGCAGGCTCTGCTGCGGCACGCCGGCCTGTTGCGCCAGCCAGTGCTCGAATTGCGCCACATAATCGGCGTCGCGCACCCGCAGGTTCTCGTGCGAGATGCGCTGCGAGCGCGTCAGCAGCGAATAGGCGAACTGCTCCGGCGGCAGGCTGCCGGCGTAGCGCTCGACGTTCTCGAACCACTCGGTCGAATTGCGCGCCGCGTTCTGGATCTTCAGCACTTCCACGCCGCGCGTGGCTTCGTAGCGCGCCAGCGCATCGGGCAGGCCGTCGTGGCCGCTGCCACGGATCTCTTCGGCCAGGTCGATCGCATCTTCCAGCGCCAGCTTGGTACCGGAACCGATCGAGAAATGCGCCGTGTGCGCGGCATCGCCCATCAGCACCACGGGCACGCGACGGCCGTCCGGCAGCGTATTCCAATGCACCCACTGGCGGCAGATCACGCGCGGGAAGCGGATCCAGATCGCCGAGCCGCGCAGGTGCGCCGCGTTGGTGATCAGCTTGTTGCCGTCGAGGTAGCGCGCGAACAGCTTCTCGCAGTACGCCACGCCCTCTTCCTGGCTCATCTCTTCGATGCCGGCGGCGCGCCAGACCGATTCCGGCGTTTCGACGATAAAGGTCGAGGTGTTGTCGTCGAAGCGGTAGGCATGCGCCTGGAACCAGCCGTGCTCGGTCTTTTCGAAAGCAAACGTGAAGGCGTCGAACAGTTTGTGCGTGCCCAGCCAGACAAAGCGGCACTGGCGCGTATCGATGTCGGGCTGGAAGGTCTCGGCGTAGCGGGTGCGGATGCGGCTGTTCAGGCCATCCGAGGCGATCACCAGGTCGGCCTGGTATTGCATCGCCAGCGCCTGGTCGTCGGTGACATCGTTCTCGAAGACCAGCCTGACGCCGAGCGCTTCGCAGCGCGCCTGCAAGATATTGAGCAGGCGCTTGCGGCCGATGCCGATAAAGCCGTGGCCACCGGAGCGGATGGTGCGGCCGCCGATATGGATGTCGATATCGTCCCAGTGGTTGAAGGCTGCATTGATCTCGGCGGCGCTGTCCGGATCGGCTTCCTTCAGGTTGTCCATGGTGGCGTCGGAGAACACCACGCCCCAGCCGAAGGTGTCGTAAGGCCGGTTGCGCTCGACCACGATGACCTCGTTGGCCGGATCCTGCAACTTCATCAGCAGGCCGAAGTAAAGCCCGGCCGGTCCGCCACCAATACAAAGCACTCGCATCTGTTGCCTCCTGCTGGAGCCGCGCCCGACAATGCTGTCCGGCGGCATCACGATCTAGATCAGACCTAAATATTTTATGCTTCAAATATTAGACTGCATCACGGGCCGTGGCAAGCCCTCGGTGCGAAGTGTCCGGTTCGACACCTCGCACCGCCTGGCGTGACCGCGTCAGCCCTTCAGCGCGGCCTGGACCTGCTCCAGCGCCGCCGGATCCTCGATCGTGGTCAGGTCGCCGGGATCGCGCCCTTCCGCCACCGCCTGCATCGCGCGCCGCAGCAACTTGCCGGAACGCGTCTTCGGCAGCGCATTGACAAAGAATACGCGCGCCGGCCGTGCCACCGCGCCGAGCTGCTGCTCGACGGTCTTCATCAACTCGCCCTCCAGCGCCAGCCGGTCCGCCTCCGTGGCGGTCCGCGCCGGGTCGCGCGCAATGCAGAATCCCATCGCCACCTGGCCCTTGAGCGCGTCCTGCACGCCGACCACCGCCACTTCGGCCACGGCCGGATTGGACGACAGGCTTTCCTCGATCTCGCGCGTGCCCAGCCGGTGCCCCGCGACGTTGATCACATCGTCGGTGCGTCCCAGGATAAAAACATAGCCGTCCTCGTCGCGCACGCCCCAGTCAAAGGTGGAATAGCACAGCCGGTTCGGCACCGCCTGCCAGTAGGTGCGCACGAAGCGGTCGTCGTCGCCCCACACCGTGCTCATGCAGCCCGGCGGCAGCGGCCCGTCGATCGCAACCACGCCTTTCTGGTTGGGCGGGCATTCCTCGCCGGTGTTCTCGTCGACGATCTTCAGGTCGTAGCCGTAGGCCGGCACGCCCGGCGAGCCAAGCTTGGGTGGCAGCGGCTCGATGCCGCGCTGGATCGCCAGGATCGGCCAGCCCGACTCGGTCTGCCAGTAGTTGTCGACCACCGGCTTGCCCAGGCCGTCCTGGATCCAGCGCGCGGTGGGTTCGTCCAGCGGCTCGCCCGCCAGGAACAGCAGGCGCAGACTGGACAGGTCGTAGCGGGTCAGCCAGGCGGGGTCCTGCTTCTTCAACACGCGGATCGCGGTGGGCGCGCTGAACATCAGGTTGACCTTGTATTGCTCGACCAGCCGCCACAGGATGCCGCCGTCCGGGCGGATCGGCGTTCCTTCGTACATCAGCGTGGTCATCCCGGCCAGCAGCGGCCCGTAGACGATATAGCTGTGGCCGACCACCCACCCGATGTCGGAGGCGGTGAACATGGTGTCGCCCGGCTTGCCGCAGAAGATGTATTCCATTGAGGTGGCCAGCGCCACCGCGTAGCCGCCGGTATCGCGCTGCACGCCCTTGGGCTTGCCGGTGGTGCCGGAGGTGTAAAGCACATACGACGGCTCGCTGGACTCCAGCCATGCGCACGGAACCTGCGCGCCGGCCACGCGGTCGCGCCAGGCGGCATAGTCTTCATCGCGGCCCTCGGTGCGCGGCATGTCGGCCAGCTGGCGGTCGACCAGCAGCACCTTCTCCGGCTGGTGCGACGACAGGCGCAAGGCCTCGTCCAGCAGCGGCTTGTACGGCACCACCTTGCCGGCGCGCGAGCCGGCGTCGGCGCTGATCACCACGCGCGGGCGCGCATCGTCGATCCGTGCCGCCAGGCTCACCGAGGCAAAGCCGCCGAACACCACCGAATGGACCGCGCCGATGCGCGCGCATGCCAGCATCGCAAACGCCGCTTGCGGGATCATCGGCATGTAGATCAGCACGCGGTCGCCCTTCTGCACCCCCAGCCCCTGCAGGATCGCCGCCATGCGGTTGACCTCGTCGTGCAGCTCGGCGTAGGTGTAGGTGCGGGACTGGTCGACCTCGGTCGAGACCCAGTGCAGCGCCGGCTGGCTGGCGCGCGCCGCCAGGTGGCGGTCGACCGCGTTGTGGCACAGGTTGGTGCGCCCGCCCACGAACCAGCGGGTGAATGGCGCGCGGCTGTTGTCGAGCACCTGGTCGAACGGGGTTTCCCAATCGATGCGCGCCGCCTGTTCGGCCCAGAACCCTTGCGGGTCGGCCAGCGAACGGGCATGCACGGCATGGCTTGCCGTCATGGCAGTCTCCTCCGCGTCTGCGGTCGTTGTGATGATGACGGTAGTTTGCCACCGGCGCTGGCCCTGGGGAAACGGGATTGGGGGTGCCGCCCGCGGCCGGTACCTGCGGCAGATGCAAAAAGGCGTGCCGCCGGCACGCCTTTTTGCTCTCGAGCGCTGCGCTCAGCGCGTCTTGCTGCCCTTGCTGCTGGCCTTGACGCTGGATTTGGCCGACGCCTTCACCACCGGGCCCGCCTTGGCCTCGCGCACCACCCTGGCCGGCGCTGCCTTGGCACCGCCGCGCGCAGAGGCTTCTACCGTGATGCGCTTGCGCGGCTCGGCCTTGCCCCGCCCCCCCTTCGCCGACACACGCACGATCCCGCCCTTGCTGCCGCGTTCGGCGCGCTCTTCGCGCTCGGCCCGGTCCGCGCGTTCGGCACGCGCCGCGCGCGCCGCGCCGGCGCCGCGCACCGGCACCATCAGCACCAGGCTCTGCCCTGCCACCAGCTTGGTGCCGGACAGCTTGTTCCACGACTGCACCTGACCCTGCGACACGCCGTAGCGCCGCGCCACCGACGCCACCGTATCGCGCCGGCCTGCGCGCACCACCACGCGGCGCGCGTCGGGCAGGTCGGGCTCCATCGCCAGCATGGCGGTGTCGGCCAGGGTCGCGCTGATGTCCTGGTCGTGGCGGCCCGAGCGCGGGATCATCACGGTCGAACCGGCCTTCAGCCGCATGCCCTTGGGAATGCTGTTGATTTCGCGCAGCGTGTCGGCATCGACATTGAGCCGCGCCGCCAGCGACTCGACGCGCTCGCGCCCGTCTACCGTGACCGCCGTCCAGCTCGACAGCCCGCCGCGATACGTATTCAGGTTGTACTGGAAGCGCTCGGCATTGTCGAACGGCAGCAGGATCTGCGGGTTGGACGCGCCCAGGATCACCGGCCGGTTGAACGACGGGTTCAGCGCCTTGAACTCTTCCAGCGTCATGTCCGCCAGCTTGGCGGCGAGATTCACGTCGATATCGCGCGACGTGGTCACCGTGACGAAGTACGGATGGTCCGGGATCTCGGGCAGCCTGACGCCATATGCCGCCGGATTGGCGATGATGTTCTTGACCGCCTGCAGCTTCGGCACGTAGTAGCGCGTCTCGTTGGGCATGGTCAGGCTGGCGTAGTCGGTCGGCAGCCCGCGCGCCTGGTTGCGCGCGATCGCGCGCGACACCGCGCCCTCGCCCCAGTTGTAGGCGGCCAGTGCCAGGTGCCAGTCGCCGAACATGTCATAGAGCCGCTGCAGGTAGTCGAGCGCGGCATCGGTCGAGGCCAGCACGTCGCGGCGCTCGTCGCGGAACATGTTCTGCTTCAGGTTGTACGACTTGCCGGTGCTGGGGATGAACTGCCACATGCCGGCGGCCTTGGCGCTCGACTGGGCCTGCGGGTTGAACGCGCTCTCGACGAACGGCAGCAGTGCCAGCTCGGTAGGCATCTTGCGGCGCTCCAGTTCCTCGACGATGTGGTACAGGTAGCGGCTCGACCTCCCGACCATGCGCTCCATGTATTCCGGGCGCTGCGCATACCACTGGGTCCGGTCATCGACCAGCGTGCCCTCCAGGTCCTGCATGGCAAAGCCGCGCCGGATCCGGTCCCAGATATCGTTGGACGGGCCGCGCAGCCAGTCCAGGCCGCCCTGGTCGGATGACAGCGCGGATTTGCCGCTGAGCGAATTAAGCGGATCCGGGCGCCTGGCGGTCTGGGCGGTCGCGCCGTCGGCATCGGCGTCAGGCGGCGTAGGGGTGCTGGCGCAGGCTGCAAGCAGCGCCGCACACGCAACTACCGCCAGTAATCGACCAATTTTCATTAAGTTCTCGAATCGTGACGCTAAAAGGTTGCGTGATGCTAAAAAAAACGACCTATCGCGTCAATCAGATTTTCCAGGTGGCAGCCCGAAAGCCTTGACTCACAAGGGTTTTCGGCCGGGTCTGCCTTCAATTTAGCGGAAATTGTCCTTCCACCCGCGCAGCGCGCCAAATGCTTTGGCGTCGCTGTCGGTGGCACCGCCGTGCGCCGACACGGCGGCACGCACCGCCGGCTCGCGCGAGCGCAGGAACGGGTTGACCTCACGCTCGTGGGCGATGGTGGTCGGCAACGTCGGCGTGTCCGCGGCACGCAGCGCATCGACGCGTTGCTCCCACGCCGCCAGCGCGGCATTATCCGGCTCGACCGCCCGGGCGAAGCGCACGTTGCTGCGCGTGTACTCGTGGGCGCAGTAGACGCGGGTGTCGCCCGGCAGGCTCGCCAGCTTGTCCAGCGACGCCAGCATCTGCGCCGGCGATCCCTCAAAGAGGCGCCCGCAGCCGCTGGCGAACAACGTGTCGCCGCAGAACACGGCACGGCCCGCTTCGCCCAGGTCACCCACGTAGGCGATATGGCCGGCGGTATGGCCGGGTACGTCCAGCACCCGCAGCGTCACCGCGGGCTCGGCCAGCGTCACCTCATCGCCTTCGCGCAGCGCCCGGGTGCGCCCGCCGATACGCTCGCCGGCGGGTCCGAGCACCGGCATGGGCGCGCCTGAGGGGGTGCTCGGGTGTGCCGCCAGAAGGTCGGCAACGCCACCCTGGTGATCGCCGTGGTGATGGGTGATTACAATAGCGCCCAGAGCCAGCCCCCGCTGCGCCAGAAATTGCTCTACCGGCGCCGATTCGCCGGGATCGACCACGGCGGCGTGATGCCCGTCGTGAATGGCCCAGATATAGTTATCCTGGAAGGCCGGGATCGGCTCAACCTTCAACATGCGCAAGCTCCTATGTCCAATCGTCCCAATCGCCGGCAAGGCGAGCACGGTCAGCACGGCCTGAGTGGCCCGAATGGTCCGATTGTAAGCTGGGAAGACTGGCTGGCCTCGCCGCCCGGCCAGTACATGCTGCGCTGGGAAGCGCAGCAGTACGACCGCACCGTGGCGGACATCTTCGGCTACCACGCCGTACAGCTGGGCATGCCGCACGTCGATACGCTGCGCGAGAACCGGATGCCGTTCTCGGCGCTGGCGCTGGACCCGTCCAGCGGGCCGCACGGGCCACGCGCGGCACATCCGGACGCGCGCCAGCTGTTGTGCCGCTTCGACGAGCTGCCGTTCGACACGCAGAGCGTCGACCTGGTAACCCTGCCCCATATCCTGGAGTTTGCCGAAGACCCGCACGAAGTGCTGCGCGAAGTCTCGCGCGTGCTGATGCCCGAAGGGCGCGTGGTGGTCACCTGCTTCAACCCGATGAGCCTGTGGGGCGCGCGCCAGGGCATGAACCGGCTCGGCGCCACGTCCTTCCTGCCGACCGATGCCCAGCAGATAGGCTTTGTGCGCATCAAGGACTGGCTCAAGCTGCTTGGCTTCGATATCATCCGCGGCCGCTTCGGCTGCTACTGCCCGCCCTACCGCACCGAGCGCTGGCTGCAGCGCACCGCCTTCATGGAAAAGGCGGGCGACCGCTGGTGGCCGATCTTCGGTGCGGTCTATATGATCTCGGCGATCAAGCGCGTGCGCAACGTGCGCCTGGTCGGCCCGGCGTGGAAAGCCAAGCCGGCGCTGGCGCCGGTGGCATCGCCCGTGGCCACGCCCACCGGCACGCACGGCAAGGCACCCCGCGATAAACACTGAATCCGCCGCCGGCGGAAAGACCCATGCGCCGGCCGCGCTACGCGGCCGGCCCTCAACGGAATTCCATGCAAGAAGTCACGATCTACTCCGACGGTGCCTGCAAGGGCAATCCTGGCCGCGGCGGCTGGGGTGCGGTGCTTGTCGCCGGCACCAATGAAAAAGAGCTGTTCGGCGGCGAACCCAACACCACCAACAACCGCATGGAAATGACCGCGGTGATCGAAGCGCTGCGCGCGCTCAAGCGGCCTTGCACCGTGCGCGTCTACACCGACTCGCAGTATGTCCAGAAAGGCATCAGCGAATGGCTGCCCGGCTGGAAGGCCCGTGGCTGGAAGACCGCCGACAAGAAGCCGGTGAAGAACGCCGACCTGTGGCAGGAGCTTGATGCGCTGACCCAGGGGCACCAGATCTCCTGGCACTGGGTGCGCGGCCACAATGGCCACCCCGGCAACGAACGCGCCGATGCGCTGGCCAACCGCGGCGTCGAATCGATCGGCCGCTGAACCTCCGCACCGCCATAACAAGAACCGAGGGGCAATGCCGCTCCGCTAGAATGCCCGCCATGCGACAAATCGTTCTCGATACCGAAACCACCGGCCTGAATGCCGCCACCGGCGACCGCCTGATCGAAATCGGCTGCGTCGAGCTGCTCAACCGCCGCCTGACGGGGCGCCACCTGCACTTCTACGTCAACCCGGAGCGCGACATCGACGACGGCGCGATCGCCGTCCACGGCATCACGGTCGAGTTCCTGGCGGACAAGCCGCGCTTTGCCGAGGTCGCGCACGAAATCCGCGAATTCGTCGCAGATGCCGAGCTGATCATCCACAACGCGCAGTTCGACCTGGGCTTCCTCGACATGGAATTCCAGCTGCTGGGCATGCCGCCGTTCCGCGAACATGTCGGCAATGTGATCGATACCTTGCGCGAAGCGCGCCAGATGTTCCCCGGCAAGCGCAACTCCCTTGACGCCCTTTGCGACCGGCTGGGAATCAGCAACGCGCATCGCACGCTGCACGGCGCATTGCTCGATGCGGAATTGCTGGCCGAGGTCTACCTGGCGATGACCCGCGGCCAGAATTCGCTGGTGATCGACACGATGGACAGCAGCGCCGGTGCAGGCGGAGCCGCCGCTACGGCCGACCTGTCGCGTTTGGTATTGCCTGTGCTGCGCGCCACCGAAGCAGAACTTGAAGCCCATATCGACGTGCTGAAGGGCCTGGACAAGGCCAGCGGCGGCAAGACGGTATGGCAGGAAGACACTGCCGAGGAACCCGGCACACTGGCTGCCTGAGCAAAAAGTTTGGAAAAGGGCTTTACAAGATACAGGGAGCCCTGCATAATCTCATTTCTCCGCTGCACGACGGCAACGACGATGCAGAAAGGGGTGGTTAGCTCAGCGGTAGAGCACTGCCTTCACACGGCAGGGGTCACAGGTTCAATCCCTGTACCACCCACCAGCATTCAGGAAAAGCCAGCTTCTCGCTGGCTTTTTTCTTTCCCGCCTCCCCGCGCCCACTTCTCGAGGGCGCAAAATGCGCCCTCCATCACCCCTCCCGCACACCTGCAACAGCCTCTTTATTCTTGTTGCAAACAGTTTCGAATTGATCCTTGACATCTGCTAATCTTGAACGCACGGCTCGAGCAATGGGCGAGGCAACAAGACAAGCCCTGGGACCGGGCCACGGGTCAGTGCGCACAAGAAAGATGTCAATCATGCAGCACTCATTGAAGTACCGGATGGCGTTCGCCACGGCGGGTGTGGTGACGCTGATCATCGTGCTGCGCGCCCTGTACGCCCAGTACTACGCCTACGAGAGCCTCAAGCACGTGCGGCAGCAGCAGCAGGACACGCTGGTTGAACTGGTGGCGGAGCAACTGGACGAAAAGGTGCAAAGCCGTGCCGCGATGTTGCGCCGTGTGGCCCGGCAGCTGGCGCCGATGCTTGCAGCCAGGCCGGCCGAGCTGCGGCGTGCCGCCGAAGCCCTGGTCGACATGCCGGAGCAGTTCAACGCCATCTTCCTTGCCGCGCCCGACGGCCAGCTGGTGTTCAGCACCGCCGTGCCGGACAGCATGCGCCTGCGGGTGGACGACCGCGACTATTTCCGTGATGTCCTGCGTGGCCAGCCGCTCGCGGTGTCGGACCTGATCCAGGGCAAGCTGACCAACGCACCGGGCATGGTGCTGGCCGTGCCGCTGCACGGGCCCAACGGCGAATTGCGCGGCGTGGTCGGCGGCGTACTGAATCTGTCCGCCAGCAATTTCCTGCGCGAGCTGACGCACAGCCGGGTCGGCGTCACCGGCAGCTTCTGCCTGGTGTCGGCGGGTGCCAGTCCGCGCTACGCCATGCATCCCGATTCCACACGCGTGCTGACGCCGGCGCGCGCGGTCGACGAGGCCTGCGGCGCCGAACGTCCCGCCTCGATGCTGGAAGTGGCCAGGCCGACGCAACCCATCGTGGCGCGCTACCTGTTGCAGTCCAACGGCTGGGAAGTGGTGGCCGTGCTGCCAGCGGCCGAGGCCTACGCGGCGCTGGTCGATGTGCGCCAGCGCACGATGGTCGTTGCCGGGGTATCGCTCCTGTTCGCGGCCGCGCTGATGTGGCTGGTGATGCGCCGGCTGCTGGCGCCGCTGCAGCGGCTGCACCGTGCCGTGCGCGAGATGGCCGCCAACCCGTCGGCACTGGCGGACCTGCCGACCGGCCGGGCGGACGAAATCGGCGAGCTTGCCACCAGTTTTGCCGAGGTAGTTGCGCAGTTGTCCGAGCGCGAGGCCGCACTGAAGGCCGCCAAGGACCGTGCCGCCGAGAGCGAAAAGCGCATCGAGGCCATTGCCAACCACGTGCCGGACTTCGTCTCGTTCATCGACCGGCAACAGCGCTACGCCTTCGTCAACCAGGCCTACGCGCAGCACTATGGGGTGCCGGCGCAGCAGATCGTCGGACTGTCCTTGCGCGAGTTGTGGGGCACCCAGGAATACATGGCCTGCCAGCCGTACCTCGAACGGGCCTTCGCCGGCCACGCGGTGACATTCACGCGCGAAAGCCCGGATGGCAACGAGTGCATGGAAGTCACCTACCAGCCGGCCTGGAACGACGCCCAGGACACCGTGGCCGGCCTCCACATGTTTGCGCGCAATGTGACGCATGAGCGCCAGAAGCTGCGCAACCTGGAGGCACAGACCGTCTCCGACCATCTCACCGGCCTGCTCAACCGCAAGGGCTTCGACCGGCGCCTGGCGGAATCCATGGCGCGCACGAGTGCCGGCGGCCGCGCCCTGGCCCTGCTGCTGGTCGACCTGGACGACTTCAAGGCGGTCAACGACAGCTACGGCCATCCTGCCGGGGACCGCCTGCTGGTGGCCTTTGCACAGCGCCTGCGTGCCTGCGTGCGCAAGGGCGATGCGGTCGCGCGCATCGGTGGCGACGAGTTCGCGGTGATCCTCGACGGGGTATCCGACCGCGGCGTGATGGAATCGGTCGCCAACGCTATCGTGCAGAGCGCGCGCATGCCGCTGGTGATCGACGGGCATTCGCTGTCGGTCACCGCCAGTGTCGGCTCGGCGATGCACGAAGGACGCCAGGTCGTGACTGTCAGCGAGCTGTTCATGCACGCCGACATGGCGCTGTACGAGGCCAAGCGGCACGGCAAGGCGTGCTATGCTGCCCAGCCCGCTTGCGCCCCTGCGGACAATGCCCAAGCGGGGGTAGTACCGACGCCTTCCCTGGAGCCTGCCGGCTTGCCCGCCTAACGGATAAAAATAAAGGGCGCACCAGGCGCCCGCTGCAGGTGACATCGCGCCCGGCGCCAGGCCTTGCGGCCTGGCCGGCGCCGCGGTCAGCGCACCTTGCCCTCCTTCCATGCCTGCAGCAGCTTGTCGTAGGGGATGGTCTCGCCCTTCGGCTTTTCATTGGCAAGTTTCTTCCACGGCGCGTGGTCGTTCGACAGCCACTTGGCCAGGTCGCCCTTCGGGTTGAGCTTGGGCGCGCAGTTGCTCATGCCGGCGCGCTGCAGCCGTGCCATCACCTGATCCATCTCGTCAGCGAGCGTGTCCATCGCGGCCTGAGGAGTCTTCTCGCCGGTCACCGCGGTGGCCACATTCTTCCACCATAGCTGGGCCAGCTTTGGATAATCAGGCACGTTGGTGCCGGTCGGCGTCCAGGCCACGCGCGCCGGGCTGCGGTAGAACTCGATCAGGCCGCCATACCTGGCCGCGTTCTTGGTTAGGTAGTCGTGGTTGATGTCGCTGTCGCGGATAAAGGTGAGTCCGGTCAGCGACTTCTTCAGCGACACCGTCTTCGATGTGACAAACTGCGCGTACAGCCACGCGCCGGCGAGCTTGTTGGGATCCGTGTTCTTGAAGAAGGTCCACGAGCCGACGTCCTGGTAGCCGTTCTGCATGCCCTGCTTCCAGTACGGGCCGTACGGCGACGGCGCCATGCGCCACTTGGGCGAGCCGTCGGCATTGACCACCGGCAGGCCCTTCTTGGTCATGTCGGCAGTAAAGGCGGTGTACCAGAAGATCTGCTGCGCCACCTGCCCTTGCGCCGGCACCGGCCCGGCCTCGGAGAAGGTCATGCCCATCGACTGCGGCGGGGCGTATTTCTTCATCCAGTCGATGTACTTGGTCAGCGCATAGACCGCCGCCGGGCTGTTGGTGGCACCGCCGCGCGCGACCGAAGCGCCGACCGGCGTGCACTTGTCCTCGGCCACGCGGATGCCCCACTCGTCGACCGGCATGCCGTTGGGCAGGCCCTTGTCGGCGGTGCCCGCCATCGACAGCCAGGCATCGGTGAAGCGCCAGCCCAGCGAGGGGTCCTTCTTGCCGTAGTCCATGTGGCCGTAGACCTTCTTGCCGTCGATCTCCTTCACGTCGTTGGTGAAGAAGTTGGCGATGTCTTCATAGGCGGACCAGTTGGTCGGCACACCCAGGTCGTAGCCGTACTTGGCCTTGAACTTGTCCTGCAGGTCCTTGCGCGCAAACCAGTCGGCGCGGAACCAGTAGAGGTTGGCGAACTGCTGGTCGGGCAGCTGGTAGAGCTTGCCATCCGGCGCGGTGGTGAACTTGGTGCCGATGAAATCCTTCACGTCCAGGCCCGGGTTGGTCCATTCCTTGCCGGCGCCGTTCATGTAATCGGTCAGCGGCAGGATCGAGCCATAGCGATAGTGCGTGCCGATCAGGTCCGAATCGGAAATCCAGCCGTCGTAGATCGACTTGCCGGACTGCATCGAGGTCTGCAGCTTTTCGACCACGTCGCCTTCCTGGATAAGGTCATGGTTGACCTTGATGCCGGCGATTTCCTCGAAGGCCTTGGCCAGCGTCTTGGACTCGTACTCATGCGTGGTGATGGTCTCGGACACCACGTTGATCTGCGTGACCCCCTTGGCCTTGAGCCTGGCGGCGGCGTCGATGAACCACTTCATTTCCGCCTGCTGCCTGTCCTTGGACAGCGACGAGGGCTGGAACTCATTGTCGATCCACTTCTTCGCTTCCGCCTCGCCCGCCAGGGCGGAGGTGCCGCAAGCCAGCGCAGCCGCGCAGGCAAGGGCTGTCATCCCCAACTTCACGTGCACTTTCATCGGTGTCTCCTCATGGTTCCCCTCCCCGGCTATGGTCTGGATGGCGGCCCCGGGGCAGGGATAAGCCGCTGTACCGCTATCTCCCATCGATGCGGAAGCTGGTTCCGATGCTTCGGTCAGCCCTTGCGCAGGATCAACGCCAGTACCAGCATCGATACGCCGAAGCTGATCCAGACGGACGGTTCCTCGGCCAGGGACAGCCACGCGGTGACCTTCTCGCCCAGCCCGACCCATGCCAGGTTGACCCACGCCGCGCACATCAGGCCGATGAACAGCCGGTCGCCACGCGTGGTGGCGATCGGCAGGAGGCCCTTGCGCAGTACCGAAGGCGAACGGATTTCCCAGATGGTCATGCCGATCAGCATGACTACGATGCAGGCGAAGAACACCGCGACCGGTGTCGTCCACACCATCCAGCTCAGCATTGCCATGTCTCCTTGTCTCGCGTTCGCGTATCTACACGCGCCCCATCGCGAAGCCCTTCGCGATGTAGTGCCGCACGAACCAGATCACGATGCCGCCCGGCACGATGGTCAGCACGCCGGCCGCGGCCAGCACGCCCCAGTCCATGCCCGACGCCGACACCGTGCGCGTCATGGTGGCCACGATCGGCTTGGCGTTGACCGAGGTCAGCGTGCGCGCCAGCAGCAGTTCCACCCAACTGAACATGAAGCAGAAGAACGCCGCCACCCCCACGCCAGCCTTGATCAGAGGCAGGAAGATGGCCAGGAAAAAGCGCGGGAAGGAATAGCCGTCGACATAGGCGGTCTCGTCGATCTCGCGCGGCACGCCCGACATGAATCCCTCCAGGATCCACACCGCCAGCGGCACGTTGAAGACCAGGTGTGCCAGCGCCACGCCCAGGTGCGTGTCCATCAGGCCGATGGTGCTGTACAGCTGGAAGAACGGCAGCAGGAACACCGCGGGCGGCGTCATGCGGTTGGTCAGCAGCCAGAAAAACACATGCTTGTCGCCGATGAACTGGTAGCGCGAAAACGCATAGGCCGCCGGCAGGGCAACCACGATCGAGATCACCGTGTTCATCGCCACGTAGATCATCGAGTTGAGGTAGCCGGAGTACCACGACGGGTCGGTAAAGATAGTCCTGTAGTGCTCCAGCGTGAATTCGGCCGGCCACAGCGACAGCGTGGAAACGATCTCCTCGTTGGTCTTGAACGACATGTTCACCATCCAGTAGATCGGCACGATGGCGAACAGCAGGTAGACCAGCAGGAAGCCGGCGCGCCACCATGTCGTGGTGGTTGCCTGGGTGCGGATTTCAGCCATTGGGCATGTCCTCGCTGCCGGCCGTGCCCGCGCGCTGCATCCAGTTGTAGAGGATGAAGCACAGGAGCAGGATGATCAGGAAATAGACAATGGAGAACGCCGCCGCCGGGCCCAGGTCGAACTGGCCCACCGCCTTCTGCGTCAGGTATTGCGACAGGAAGGTGGTGGCGTTGCCGGGGCCGCCGCCGGTCAGCACGAACGGCTCGGTATAGATCATGAAGCTGTCCATGAAGCGCAGCAGCACCGCGATCATCAGCACCCCGCGCAGCTTGGGCAGCTGGATATGGCGGAACACCGCCAGCCGCGAGGCGCCATCGATCTGCGCGGCCTGGTAGTAGGCGTCGGGAATGGCGCGCAGGCCCGCGTAGCAAAGCAGCGCCACCAGCGGCGTCCAGTGCCAGACATCCATCACCAGCACCGTCACCCAGGCATCGAAGGCGCTGCCGGTGTAGTTGTAGTCGAAGCCCATCGCCTCGAGCGCGGCGCCGAGCAGGCCGATATCGGTGCGCCCGAAGATCTGCCAGATGGTGCCGACCACGTTCCACGGGATCAGCAGCGACAGCGCGATGATCACCAGCGCCGCCGACGCCCTCCAGCCCCTGGCCGGCATCGATAGCGCCAGCAGGATGCCGAGCGGGATCTCCACCAGCAGCACCGCCAGCGAGAAGCCCAGCTGGCGCAGCAGCGCGTCGTGCAGTTCGCCGTCGCGCAGCACGGTGCGGAACCATTCGGTGCCGACAAAGACGCGCCGCTCGGGGGAAATGATGTCCTGAACCGAGTAGTTGACGATGGTCATCAGCGGCAGGATCGCCGAGAACGCCACGCATGCCACCACCGGCAACACAAGCAGCCAGGCCTTCTGGCTAACGGGCTTCATGGGCTTCATGACACCAGTTCCTCGTTGACGTAGTAGCAGGTATGGCGGTTGAAGACCGACAGCCAGGCCGTGTCACCGGGCCGCAATGCGGCTGCCTCGGCGCCCAGGCGGGCACGCAGCGTCCCGGCCTGCGCGCCCGCCTCCTGCACGCTGCCGGTCACCAGCCAGTAGGTGCCGATGTCCTGCGCGCGCTGCACCTGTATCGGCACTGCCTGCATAGCGCGCTCCTCGCGCTCCGGTGCCAGCTGCAGGTACTCGGGCCGCACGCCGATGCGGAAGCTGCCCGCCGCGCGCAAGGCCGCGGCCACCGATGGCACCAGCGGTGGCGTGTAGCGCCGGCCGGCCACCTCGATGGCGTCGTCGCGCCACTGGCCCGGCAGGAAGTTCATGCCGGGCGAGCCGATGAAATGTCCGACGAAGGTATGCGCCGGCCGCTCGAACAGCGCGTCGGCCGGCCCCACCTGCACCGCCTTGCCGCGCGACATCACCACCACCTGGTCGGCGAAGGTCAGCGCCTCGGTCTGGTCGTGGGTGACGTAGATCAGCGTCAGGCGGAATTCGTGGTGGATCTCCTTGAGCTTGCGCCGCAGCTGCCATTTCAGCTGGGGGTCGATCACCGTCAGCGGCTCGTCGAACAGGATCGCCGAGACGTCATGCCGCACCAGGCCCCGGCCTAGCGAGATCTTCTGCTTGGCGTCGGCGGCAAGGCCACTGGCGCGCCGGTCCAGCGTGGCCGACAGGTCCAGCATCTCGGCCACGCGGCCGACGCGCTCGCGCACCTGCGCCTCCGGCACGCCGCGGTTGCGCAGCGGAAAGGCCAGGTTCTCGCCGACGGTCATGGTGTCGTAGATCACCGGGAACTGGAACACCTGGGCAATATTGCGCGCCTGCGGCGTGGCGCCGGTGACGTCGCGTCCGTCGAAGGCAATGGTGCCGTGCGAAGGCCGCAGCAGCCCGGAAATGCAGTTCAGCAGCGTGGTCTTGCCGCAGCCCGACGGACCCAGCAGCGCATAGGCGCCGCCGTCCTCGAAGGTGAACTTCAGCGGCAGCAGCGCGTAGTCGTCATCGTTGCGCGGATGCGGCAGGTAGGAATGCGCCAGGTCAAGCTCAATGCGTGCCATCGTCAGCCCCCGGCTGCCGCCCCCCCCGGCACATCCGCCGCCAGCCCGCCGGGCCGGCGCGGCGCATGGATGCGGCGCCCGGCCACGTCGAACAGGTAGATCTGGTCAGGCAACAGGTGCAATGACACCGGTTCCCCCAGCCGCAGGTCGAGCACACCGGCGAACTGCGCCACCAGGTTGCCCACCGGCGTATCGGCGTGGACAAAGGTGTCCGAGCCCGACAGCTCGGCCAGCGCCACGCGCCCCGGCACCGCAACCGCGCCCGGTTCGCCGGCCAGGCGCAGCGCGGATGCCCGCACCCCGACGGTGACCGGCCCGTCACCGCCACCGGCCCCCGGTACCGGCACCGGGATGTCACCGGCGAGGGTGACCCAGCCGCTGTTGAGCGTGCCCGCGACCAGGTTCATCGGCGGATCGTTGAACGCGCGCGCCACGCGCAGCGAATCGGGATGGTGGAAGACGTCGGCGGTCCTCCCGTACTGCAGCAGCTCGCCGGCATCGAGCACGGCCGTGTGGCCGCCCAGCAGCAGCGCCTCGCCGGGTTCGGTGGTGGCATAGACCACGGTAGCATCGCCATGCGCGAACAGCTGCGACAATTCTTCGCGCAGTTCTTCGCGCAGCTTGTAGTCCAGGTTAACCAGCGGCTCGTCCAGCAGCATCAGCGGCGCTTCCTTGGCCAGCGCGCGCGCCAGCGCCACGCGTTGCTGCTGGCCGCCCGACAACTCCGACGGATAGCGGTCGAGCAGATGGTCGATATGCAGCCGCGCCGCCAGTTCGCGCACGCGCGCGGCAATGTCGGCGCCGGCAACGCCCTTGCGCCGCAGCCGCAACGGCGAGGCAATGTTGTCGAAGACCTTGAGCGACGGGTAGTTGACGAACTGCTGGTAGACCATCGACACATTGCGCTCGCGCACCGGCACGCCGGTGACGTCAAGGCCGTCGACCAGCACGCGGCCGGCGCTGGGCCGGTCGAGCCCCGCCATCACGCGCATCAGCGAAGTCTTGCCCGCCTGGGTGGCGCCCAGCAGGATGGTCACCGCGCCGGGAACCGGCGCCAGCGTCATCGGATAGAGATACGCCTGCGAACCTGCGCGCTGCGCCACGGCCTCCAAACTCAGCTGCATCCGGTCTCCATGTTCGATATGCTTTCCGCTTCACCGCTTTCGCGTGAGGCAGGCGCACAATTCTTGGCTTCCGACCGTTTTAGTAACAAAACGAAAAGAAAACAAGTGTGCACCGCATCATTTGTTTTCGTTTCTGTTTGAACTAGAATCCCGGCATGACGCTCAATCCCCGCCAGACCGCCCTGCTCGAAGAAGTCCGCAGCCAGGGCTTTGCCTCCATCGACGAACTTGCGCGCAAGTTCGGCGTCACGCTCCAGACGGTGCGGCGAGACGTCAACCTGCTGGCCGAGAACGGCATGCTGGCGCGCTTCCATGGCGGCGTGCGGGCGGAGGGCTCCACCACCGAGAACATCGCCTACCGGCAGCGGCAGGTGCTGAATGCCGAGGGCAAGGCGCGCATTGCGCGCGCGGTGGCGAAGGCGGTGCCGGAGGGCTGCTCGCTGATCCTGAACATTGGCACCACGGTGGAGGAGATCGCGCGCGAGCTGATGCAGCACCGCGGGCTGCGCGTGATCACCAATAACCTGAACGTGGCCAATATCCTGGCGGACAACCCGGATTGCGAAGTCATCGTCGCCGGCGGCGTGCTGCGCTCGCGCGACCGCGGCATCGTCGGCGAGGCCACGGTCGAGTTCATCCGGCAGTTCAAGGTGGATATCGGCCTGATCGGAATCTCGGGCATCGAGACCGATGGCACGCTGCGCGACTACGACTTCCGCGAGGTCAAGGTGGCGCGGACCATCATCGAGCATTCACGCGAGGTATGGCTGGCGGCGGATACCAGCAAGTTCAACCGCCAGGCCATGGTGGAGCTGGCGCATGTGTCGCAGGTGGACCGGCTGTTCACCGATGAGCCGCTGGCGGCACCGTTCGACCGGATCCTGGCCGACAGTGGGGTGAAGTGTGTGGTGGCGGAGCGGCAATGAGCCTGCCGCAAGGCGAACCAAAGCTGCCGCAGCAGCGGCAGCCGGGTTCTCCGTTCGCGCTAATACGAGTCGTATTGGCGCATCATTCGCTGGGAAGACAACCCCAGGCTCACTTGAACACCACAGTCTTGTGGCCGTTCAGCAAGATGCGGCGTTCGGCGTGCCACTTGACCGCGCGGGCCAGCGCCACGCATTCCACGTCGCGGCCCACGGCGGTGAGCTGGTCCGGGTCCATGCTGTGGTCGACACGCTCGATTTCCTGCTCGATGATCGGGCCCTCGTCCAGGTCGGCGGTGACGTAGTGCGCGGTCGCGCCGATCAGCTTCACGCCGCGGTCGTGCGCCTGGTAGTAAGGCTTGGCGCCCTTGAAGCTGGGCAGGAACGAGTGGTGGATATTGATGGCGCGGCCGGCCAGCTTGCGGCACAGGTCGTCGGACAGCACCTGCATGTAGCGGGCCAGCACCACCAGGTCGATCTTCTGCTCCTGCACCACGTCAAACACGCGCGCCTCCTGCGCGGCCTTCTGCTCGGCCGAGGCGTTCATCAGCGGCAGGTGGAAGAACGGCACGTCGTACGACGCGGCCAGCTGATAGAAGTCGCGGTGATTGGACACGATCGCCGCGATCTCGACCGGCAGGCCGCCCACCTTGGCGCGGAACAGCAGGTCGTTCAGGCAGTGCCCGATCTTGGACACCATGATCATCACGCGCGGCTTGACCGAGGCGTCGTTCAGCTCCCACTGCATGCCGAACTGGTCGCCCACCGGCGCGAACGCTGCCTTCAGCGTGCCCAGGTCCGGGCCGCCGGCAGCCGCGCTGAAGTGCACCCGCATGAAGAAGCGGCCGGTATACGCGTCGCCGTACTGGTCCGAGTCGACGATATTGCAGCCGTGCTGGAACAGCAGGCCCGAGACGGCGTGGACGATGCCCGGCTGGTCGGGGCACGAAAGGGTCAGGATAAATCCGGTGGTGCTCATGGTGTGTGGTTCTGTCGGAGAGGCGCGGTGTATGAGCGCAAAGGCCATGAAGGCCGTGAAGGCTGTGAAGGCTGTGAAGGCAGTGAAAGCCTTGCAAGCGCGGGCCAGGCCCGCTGCGCAAGCTCAAGCGCGACGGTCTTCGGTGCCCGGCCAGCCGCGCCGGCGAAGGGCATCCAGCGTCACCAGCGTGGCGTCGACCGTCATGGCGCCGCTCGACATGATATCAAGCAATGCGGCCAGCCCCACGCGCCTGTGTTCGCTGACCTCGCCGTCCTGGTTGCGCGGGACGAATCCCGGCGGCAGCATCAGGTCATAGACATAGACCTGTTCCCACTGCACGCCTTCGGGCAGGTCGCGCAGCACCTCGATCATGCCGTGCGGCTGCACGCGCCCGGCCAGCGCCGGCGGGATGCCGGACTCTTCCTCGCACTCGCGCAACAGCGTGGCCAGCGGATCACTGCCGTGCGGCATGCCGCCAGCGACCAGGTTGTCCCACATGCCGGGGTCGACCGACTTGGCGGAGCTGCGCCGCGAGATCCACAGCACGGGGCCGCCGCCGGCATCGGCTGTGTCCACGATCCCGTTCATGTGCGAGGCAAAGGTCAGCAATCCCAGGAAGCGCGCGGCCGCCCGCTCGACCGCCGCCAGCGCGGGCGCGTCCAGCGCCGCGGTGACCGCGAACAGTTCATGGCGCCAGCCGCGCACGTGGCCGGCATCGGCCAGCTGGTGCGCAAGCGCGGCCAGCGCGGCGCTCAGCACGTCGAAGCCGGAGCGCCCCGGCAGCAATTCCACCGCGGCGGTGCCATCCGCGACGCCCTCCTCCGGGCCGAGGATGCAGCCCATGCCGCGCAGTATCGCGGCATGGGACCGGGGCAGCCAGCCGACCTGCTGGCCGGCCACCACCAGGCGCAGCTTGCTGGCGGGATCGAAGCCGGTGCGCGCCGCCACCGAGGCGGCGATGCGCCCCATGTGGCTGGCATCGGCGCTGCTATTGTTGGACGGAACGCCGGAAGGATCGCCGGACGGCACTGCGGGCGGCAGGGAAAAGATTTCGGCCATGTCGGATCGGGGGCCGGCCGGGCCGGCGCATCTTGTCATTTTCAGGATTGAACGCATGAACCAGGCAGCAACGCAAGCCCAGGCGCAGCACGCCGGCCCAGGCCGGCATGGCTCAGAACCGCGCTATGTCCTGGCGCTCGACCAGGGCACCAGCAGCTCGCGCGCCATCCTGTTTGACCACGCCGGCAGCGTGGTGCGGCTGGCGCAGCGCGAGTTCCGCCAATACTACCCACATCCGGGCCACGTCGAACACGATCCGTACGAAATCTGGCAGTCTCAGCTTGCGGTCGCGCACGAAGTGCTGGCCGACGCCGGCATCACGGCCACGCAGGTGCGCGCCATCGGCATCACCAACCAGCGCGAAACCACGGTGCTGTGGGACCGCAAGACCGGCGAGCCCGTCGGCCGCGCGCTGGTCTGGCAGGACCGCCGCACCGCGCCGATGTGCGAGGCACTGCAGGCCGCCGGCCATGGCGAGCTGTTCCGCGAGAAGACCGGGCTGGTCGTCGATGCGTATTTCTCCGGCACCAAGCTGCGCTGGATGCTCGACAACATCGAGGGCGCCCGCGAACGTGCGCAGCGCGGCGAGCTGGCGTTCGGCACGGTCGACAGCTGGCTGATCTGGCAGCTGACCGACGGCGCGCGCCATGTCACGGACGTGTCCAACGCCTCGCGCACGATGCTGTTCAATATCCACCGCTTCGAGTGGGACGACACGCTGCTGGCGCTGCTCGACATCCCGCATGCGCTGCTGCCCGAGGTGGTGCCGTCCAGCGGCGAGGTGGCGCGCACCGCGGCGCGGCTGTTCGGCGTGGAGATCCCGATCGCGGGCATCGCGGGCGACCAGCAGGCGGCCACCTTCGGGCAGGCCTGCCTGTCCCCCGGCATGGCCAAGAACACCTATGGCACGGGCTGCTTCCTGCTGATGAATACCGGCACCGAGCCGGTGACATCGCACAACCGGCTGCTGACCACCATCGGCTGGCAGTTCGGCGGGCAAACCCAGTATTGCCTGGAAGGTGGCGTCTTCATGGGCGGCGCCACCATCCAGTGGCTGCGCGACGGCCTGCAGATCATCAACAGCGCGCCCGAGGTCGAGCCGCTCGCGCGCCAGTGCGACGACACCGGCGGCGTGGTGCTGGTGCCGGCCTTTGCCGGCCTGGGCGCGCCGCACTGGGACGCCTTCGCGCGCGGCACGCTGGTCGGCATGACGCGCGGCACCGGCCGGCCGCAGCTGGCGCGCGCGGCGCTGGAATCGATCGCGTTGCAGAGCGTCGATGTGCTGGAGGCCATGCAGAAGGACGCCGGCATCGCGCTGGCCGAACTGCGCGTGGACGGCGGCGCCTCGCGCAGCGACCTGCTGATGCAGATGCAGGCCGACCTGCTCGGCACGGCGGTGGTCCGTCCGCGCGTGACCGAGACCACCGCGCTGGGCGCCGCGTACCTGGCCGGCCTGGCCACCGGCTACTGGAGCGACCCGGCACAGATTGCGCAGCAATGGCAGGTGGAGCGCCGCTTCGAGCCCAACCTGTCCGCCGACGAACGCGGCCACCGGCTGGCGCGCTGGCACCGGGCCGTCGAGCGCGCCCGCGACTGGGCGCGCGAGGAGGACGCCGGCGGCCACGGCTGAGGGCCGGCCGCCCCCGCTCCGCCAAGACCGTACACACTCCGAACCAAGCGCCATGCAGAAAGTCTCCACCCCGACCCAGCCCCCAGCCCGGGCCGCCCTGCTCTCCACCCTGGAGCGCGAACCGCGCTGGGATGTCATCGTCATCGGCGGCGGCGCCACCGGCCTCGGCACCGCAGTCGATGCCGCCTCGCGCGGCTACCGCACGCTGCTGGTCGAAGCCGCCGATTTCGCCAAGGGCACCTCGAGCAAGGCCACCAAGCTCGTGCACGGCGGCGTCCGCTACCTGGCCCAGGGCAATATCGGCCTGGTGCGCGAAGCCCTGCACGAGCGCGGCCTGCTCGCGCGCAACGCGCCGCACCTGGTGTGGCCGCTGGGCTTTGTGGTGCCGGCGTACCAGATGTTCGACCAGCCCATCTACGGCATTGGCCTGAAGCTCTACGACATGCTGGCGGGCAACCTCAACCTGGCCGGCAGCCGCTGGCTGAACCACCGCGAGGTGCTGGCCGCCGTCCCCAACCTGGCCGAGCATGTCAGCGGGCGCCCGCTGCGCGGCGGCAACCTGTACTTCGACGGCCAGTTCGACGATGCGCGGCTGGCGGTGGCGCTGATGCGCACGCTGTTCGACGTGGGCGGCACCGCGCTCAACTACATGCGCGTGACCGGCCTGAGCCAGCAAGGCGGCGTGATCAGCGGCGTCACGGTCCAGGACGCATTGGGCGATGCCACGTTCCGGCTGCGCGCGGATTGCGTGATCAATGCCACCGGCGTCTGGGTCGACGCGGTGCGCCAGATGGAAGACGGCCATGCGCGCACCCTGGTGGCCCCGAGCCAGGGCGTGCACCTGACGCTGCCGCGCAGCTTCCTGCCGGGCGAGCGCGCCATCCTGATCCCCAAGACCGACGACGGCCGGGTGCTGTTCGTGGTGCCGTGGAACGGCCATACCATTGTCGGCACCACCGATACGCCGCGGCGCGACCTGCCGCTTGAGCCCGATGCCGGTGCCGACGATATCGATTTCATCCTTGAGACCGCGTCGCGCTACCTGGCCAAGGATCCCACCCGCGCCGACGTCACCAGCGTCTGGGCCGGGCTGCGGCCGCTGGTCAAGGCTACCGGCGAAGCGTCCACCGCATCGCTGTCGCGCGAGCATACGATCCTGGTCTCGAAGGCCGGGCTGATCACGGTCACCGGCGGCAAATGGACCACCTATCGCAAGATGGCGGAAGACGTGATCGACACCGCGATCCAGCGGCAGATGGTGCGCGCCGCGCCATGCGTGACCGCCGAGCTGCCGCTGCACGGCGCCGCCGGGCTGCCAGCGGAACTGCCGCTGGCGGATGCGGCCGCGCCGGACCGCTACTACGGCAACGAGCTGGCCACGCTGCGCGCGCTGCCGGGCCATGAGCGCGTGCTGGCGGCGGCATCGGGCCTGAACGAAGCCCATGTCCGTTTCGCGGCCCGGCACGAACTGGCGCGGCGCGTCGAAGACGTGCTGGCGCGCCGCAACCGCTTGCTGTTCCTCGACGCGCGCGCCGCGCTGCAGGCCGCGCCGGCAGTGGCCGCGGTCCTGGCCGAAGAGTTCGGGGAAAGCGAGGCCTGGCAGGCGCGCGAGCTCGACAGTTTCCGCGCGCTCGCCGCCGGCTACATACTGGACGGCGCTCCGCAGCCCGAGGAACCGGCCGCCACCGCCCGCGTCTGACCCGACTGACACAAACCATCAGGAAAAGGCCCATCGACCATGAGCCGCCCACCCTTGAACGCAAACCGCGGTGTGGTGCTGCTTGCCTTGCTGGCCGCCGTTGGCGGCGCCGATGCCGCGCGAGCCCCCGGCATCGACGGCGTGCGCTTTAGCGACGTACGTACCGTGCGCTACCAATGCGACGGCGACAGGATGCTGACCGTGCGCTACTTCAACAGCGCGGACAACCAGGCCGCCGTGTTCCGGCTGGACGGCAAGCCGGTGCTGGCGGTGACCACGGTTTCCGCGTCCGGCGCGCTATGTCGGCGGGCGCTACGAGTGGTGGACCAAGGGCGATACCGGCACGCTGCGCGACCTGATGCAGCAGGAAAACGCCGCGCCGGCGCTGTCGAACTGCCATGCCAAGCCCTAGCGGGCGGGCACGCATCGCGGCCGGATCCGACGCCAACGTTTGAGGCAACGGCGTTCCGGGCGATAATGCGGGATTGAATCAGGGAGAACACCATGGACGAGATTGAAGATCTGTCCGATCTGCCGATGCCCCGCTTTATCTGGGGCTTCGCTGTTATCGCCGGCAAAAGCGGCGAGGTCATGCACGACGAGTTCGAGTATCTGACCCACACCCGCAGCCCGCGCTTTACCTGCCGCGTGGTCGAGCTGGAAGACATGCCGGCCGAAAGCGAGGAAGACGCCATCGACGGCCGCATCGTCCATCATGACGATCCACGCCGGATGTTCTATATCACCGACGCCGGCATGGCGCTGGTCAACTTCCAGCTGTTCGACAAGATGCCGGACAAGCAGAAGTTCAAGCGCATCTGCGACGAAGCCATCGCCAACTGGATGCTGCGCCGCGAATTCCTCGACGAGGAGGACGAGGACTGACCCACCCGCTTCCGGCCCCGCCGGATCGTTGCGGCCGCCTGCCTGCGCGGCCGCGCCTTTATCAGGCCTGGTCTTGCTCCGGCGGCAGCGCGCTCGTCAGCAGTTCATTGAGCAGGCCGGTCATGCCACCGGGATGATTGGCGGCCAGCGCCTGCAGGCGCCGCGCCAGCGTGCCGTCCAGCTTGCACGCGAACGGCACCAGGCCCTGCTCCTGGTCCAGCCGGCGCTGTTCACGTCGGTCCGGCCGCGCCCCGGCGGCGCCAGCAATCCCGCCCCGGGCCGCCGAGGCCTGTTTCAGGCTGTTGGCGATCTTCAGGCCCTTATTCTTTTCCAGGTCCGTTTTCTTCACGGCAATTTCCGAAAGTCTGTCGAGGCCGGCATTGTACGCGCAGGCTGGGGCCGGGCACGGCAACGCCTGCGCGCTGGAACATGCCACGGTCGCGCGCTACGTGTCGCTGACTTCGATCAGTTCGGCCGCCACACGCTGGATTTCCGCGTAGACCGGGATGGCGTCCATCGGGCCGGTGCAGCCTACCGCCGTCGCCTGGCTGGCATCCGCGCCCGGCGGCAGGAAGACAAAGGCCATGCCGGGTTGCCAGCCGGGATGCTTGCGCAGGCTGTCATTGAGGATGTCGAGATACTGCGCGCGCGTGAAGACGTGCCTTGCCATCGCTACCTCCGGATCCATGCCGATACGCCCTGCGCCTGCGGGCGCGGAGTCATGGCGGGGATCGTAGCATGGCAACCATGGCCGGCGTCACCTTGGGCGCCGGCTCGTGCACGCCTCAGCGCACCGCCTCAGCATTCGCCTTTCTTGGCGTGGCCCGGCGGGCAGTGGTAATCCTTGCCCTTGTTGCCCTTGCCGTTGCCCTTGCCATGGGAGCCGCCCTGGTCCCAGCGACCCGGCACCAGCACCCAGCCATCGCGCGACTGGATCCACCGCGGCGATTCATAGACGTAGCCAGGCCGCTCGCGTTCCCAGCGGCCCTTCTTCCAAGCGTGCTTATGGTGGTGGTCGTCCCAGTCCCAGTAGCCCGGCATCCAGACATAGCCAGGGCGCGGGGCGGGAATGGCCTCGTACATCGGAGCCGGCGGCGGCACGCCGATGGCAATGTTGACCGACACCTGGGCCATCGACGCCGCACTGAAGGTGAGGCCGGAACCCAGTACGGCCGCCAGCAGAACAGTCCGGACGGGCCGGAGCGTGAGATGTGTCATGGACGCCCTTTTCGTGGAGGAACACGCGCACAGTCTAGCGCGCGCCCGCCGCGGCGCCATGTAAGAAAGGGTATCGGTTGATCACAAAGATGCCGGCGCGCAACACTCGCTTGCACGCCGGCGGCATCAGTGATCCTCTGCCATCGCCTTGAGTTGGGCCTCGCCGGCATCGCGCGCGGCGTCCGCGGTGGTGAAGGTGTCGTCCGAGACGATGGCGCGACGGACCTGCCGTGCATCGAAGTCGACCAGCGCGACCACCCAGACATAGCGCCCAGCCTGGGGAGCGGTCTGCACGAAAGCTTTCAGGTTCGGCCGGGATTCACTCGTCATGATCCATCTCCTTGAGAAACGTTCTGGAAACGTCGTTGAGGGAAGTGCCGTAACACAAAGGTGTCTGAAAACTCTAGCACATGGTCCATGCCCCTACCCGGCTTACCCGGCTTACCCGACCTAGGAGGCTTGCCGGGAGGCGGCCTCGTCGGCAGGGGCCGGCTGGCAGCGAGGCGGCGAAGGGGATCCCAATGCAAGTGTTGCGTGCGGCACCGCCAAGTCCGCGGCGAGGCCACCCTTCAGTCAGCGTCGCGGCAACCGATAAACAGTCCACTGGCCGCCGCCGGCCTGCAGCCCGCCCCCCGGCCCGAACGCTTGGCCGCCTGGATCCGGCGCCCGGGCAATAGCCGCGGCCGCGGTAACCGAATCACCACAATCGCAGCGCACACGCTCCACCTTCCCGAACCATGGCTCCTGCCCCGGCCAGCGCCCCGCCCATCTCCCCCGCACGCCGACGACCGCTGCTGCGCCGATGGGCGCCTGCCCTGCTGGGCGCCACGCTCGCGTTGCTGCCCGCGGTGCTGCCGCCGGCGGTCACGGCACAGCCTGCGCCGCAGCGCGCCGAGCTGGTGGCACGCGTGGTCTTCAGCCTGCTCGGCTATGCGCGCTGGCCCGTCGAGCGCGAGGCGGTACGCCTGTGCGTCGACAACGCCAGCCGCTATTCCGCCCGCCTGATGGAAGGCGGCACGCTTGCCACCGGCCGGCCAGTGCAGCCGCGCCAGATCGACGTGCTGGCCGATGCGCTCCAGCCGGGCTGCGATGCACTCTACGTCGGTGTCATGAACAAAGCCTGGCGCAAGCGGCTCTCGGCCGATCTGACGGGCCGCCCGGTGCTGGTGATCGCAGAGGAGGACTTCGAGTGCGAGGTCGGCAGCATGTTCTGCCTGAACATCCGCGAGACCCAGGTTTCGTTCCGCGTCAACCTCGACACGCTCGCCCGCAGCGGCGTGCACGTCCATCCCGGCGTGCTGCAACTGGGCCGGCGCAAAGGGTTCCCATCATGAGCCCGCGCCAGCCCGCACCGGCCGCCGCGCCGCGCCCCACGCTTTACAGCGTGCTGCGCCGCATTCACCTGGGCGTGGCATTGATTGCTGTGTTTACCGCCGGCCTGCTGCTGACGACGATCGGCGTCACCGCATTGCGCGTCTATGCGGACCACAACCTGCGCCTGGTGGCCCGCTCGATCGCGTATACGCTGGAAGCGCCGGTGGTGTTCCGCGACCAGGTGGCCACTGGTGAGACGCTGGCCGCCATCGCCGCGTCGGAAGACATCGCGCGCGCAACGGTCTACGACGCCGGCAATCGCGTGCTGGCCGAGTGGCGGCGCCCCGGCCAGCCCCAGCTGACCGGCCTGCGCCAGGCATTGGCCGAATGGCTGAGCATGAACGCGGCGGATCAGCCTATCCTGCACCAGGCGCAGCAAGTCGGCCTGCTGCGGGTCAGCGGCGATCCCCGCAACCTGCTGCAATTTCTGCTGCGAGGGGCGCTGGGCCTGCTCGGCTGCCTGTTGCTGACCGCGGTCGGCGCGCACTACCTGGCCAGCCTCATGCTGGTGCAGATCGTCGAGCCGCTGCGCAACCTGATGCGGGTGGCGCACGCGGTGCGCTCCGAACGAGACTTCGCGCAACGCACGCCGCCGGCGCGCATCGCCGAGCTCAACGCGCTCGGCGACGACTTCAACGGGCTGCTCGATGAGCTGCAGACGTGGCAAAACCAGATGCAGCACGAAAACCGCTCACTCGCCCACCGTGCCAACCATGATGCGCTGACGGGGCTGCTGAACCGCGCCGCCTTCATCGAAGCGCTGGAGCATGCGGTGCGCCATGCCGCGGCCAACCATGAATATGCGGCGGTGCTGTATCTCGACAGCGACGACTTCAAGGACATCAACGACCGGCACGGGCATGCCTCCGGTGACGCGGTGCTGGTGGCCGTGGCGCAGCGCATCCGTGCCAGCCTGCGCAATGGCGACACCGTGGCGCGCATCGGCGGCGACGAGTTCGCGCTGCTGGCCGCGGGCCTGCGCTCGCCAGCCGACGCCGTTCATATCGCCGAACATATCCTGCAAGCCATGGCCGAACCGATCGCGCTGCCCCACGGCGCCTCGGTGCAAGCGTCCGTCAGTATCGGCCTGGCGGTGTTCCCGGTCCACGCGCAGGCCAGCCAGGCGCTGCTGCACGCGGCCGATGCGGCCATGTACGGCGCCAAGCGGCGCTCCGGGGGCATCTGGCAAAGCGCCGAGCCGCACCTGGATGTTACGACGTGAGCTTCCGATGACTGCTCCCCGCCCCGGCCGGTCGCCGAACGCTCAGACGTCAAAGGGATTCGGCGCGCGGTTCTCCAGCGACTCGTTCAGGTCGAACTCGTCGCGCACCTTGTCGACCACCGCGCGGATGCTGGCCTCATAACCGGTTGCGTTGCCAAAGCCGCTCATGTCCCAGTTGCGGCCGCGGGCATCGCGCGCATGCGGCACCGGCGCGGGCACGCGGACTTTGGCGCCGTCCTCGCCGATTTCGTAGATTTGCTGGATGCGCCGGCTGACCTCGTCCTGCAGGGCACGCCGGCCACGCTCGCGCTTGGCCATGGTTGACTCCTCGATGCATGCGCTGGCATGCTAGCACGGTGCGCCGGCGTGGTTCAAAGTGCCGCGATCGCGTCCTGGTAGGCCGCATAGAGCCGCACGAAGACCGGTCCGGGCACGCCGGCGCCAACGGTGCGGCCGTCGATGGTGACCACCGGCAGAAGTTCCTTGCTTGCCGACGACAGCAGCACTTCGTCCGCCGCGAACAAGTCTTCCCTGGCGATCCGGCGGGCCTCCAGCGGAATCTCCAGCGCCGCGCAGACCTCTTCCATGAAGCCGTAGCGGATGCCTTCCAGGATCAGGTTGTCCTTGGGCGGCGCCAGCACGCGGCCGTTGCGCACCACCCAGACGTTGGACGACGAGGCTTCGGTCAGCCAGCCGTCGCGGAACTGGATCGCCTCGGTCACGCCATGCTCCGCGGCGTGCTGCGCGGCCAGCACGTTGCCCAGCAGCGAGGTCGACTTGATCTGGCAGTTCAGCCAGCGCCGGTCCTCCATCGTCACGCAGGCCACGCCCTGTTCGCGCATGTGCGCGGGCGGCAGCGCCATCGGGTTGGTCATGATCAGCACCGTCGGCACGACTTCCTTCGGGAAGGCGTGCGCACGCCGTGCTACGCCGCGCGTCACCTGGATATAGAGCATCTGGTCCGACATGCCGTTGGCACGGACCACTTCGTCGATCAGCGCCTGCCACTGCGCGGCGCTGTGCGGGTCGGGAATCCCGATCGCCTCCAGGCTGCGGTGCAGGCGCGCAAGATGCTGCGCACCGCGGAACGGCTTGCCACCGTAGTACGGAATGACTTCATAGACGCCATCGCCAAAGATAAAGCCGCGGTCGAGGACGGGGATGCGGGCCTCGGACAGCGGGGTCAGGGAACCATTAAGGTGGACGACGGGGTCGGTCATGGGACTTTATGCGGTGGAGAGAATGAAACAATTCTTCCACAGGGGCCAAGGCCAGGTTATGCGCAATTTGCATCGATTGCTTCGCAGACCTGGCGCCGCAGCAAAGCGTTGATTCCAATCACCCATGTGGGGGTGTCCGCTGCAGCACATCACGCCCAGAATCAAGGGGTCGTGAGTTGACCCCTCTCGGCATTTTCCCGCAGCCCGCCTTCGTGCGGGCTTTTTTTGCATCACCAGAATTGGGGATGCGCGCCGAACCGGTAACGGCGACGATAAGGCTTGGGCGGACTGCGACACGCCCAACGCCACTTCAAGCCCTCGCCTAACCCTGGCCGAGGGCTTTTCTTTTCGATGCCATCACATGAACAGGCCTGCGCCGGTTGACACCGCGCAAGCGGGCCCAAGAAGCGCGTCGTGGCGCATATACCCTTCTTCGTAGCCAGTGTTCACAGGCGCAACTGTGCGGCGACGACCATGCGCGTCCGGTGCGGTTGGCGACGAGTTGGTGCCTCAAGGCCGCATCGCGAGTCCCCCGGTGCCCGTCGTCCAGGCACAACACCTCTATTTAGAGGGATGCGCGATCCATGCGGCTGTACGACCATCGTCACGGGCGGTTCCGCGACTCGCCCACCACTACTTCAAGCCCTCGACTACCCTGGCCGAGGGCTTTTTTCTTTGCTTGGCGCATAGAGGCTGTGGCGCATCCGCACCGCAACAAACCTTTACAACTGAGCCCGTGAATTCCCGCAGGGTTGCCCTAGCCTTTCCCCATGCTTTCCGAAGGAGACTGCCATGCCTTCGTCACGGGACACATTCAAGTTGCGCCGCCCCGGGCGCCGGACGATGAACTGGCATGACGTTGCCTTGATTTCAGCGGCGTGGATCGGATTGTGTCTGGGGCTTGGGTGGACGCTTTCCAAGGCGGCCGGGACCTTTGAGTAAGGCGAGGTCGCCATGACCATCACCGATGCCACGCAGCCTGGCAACACCGGGAGCAACCTGGCGTTGGGACCGTGACACCGGGCGTGGTGAACGGCTACGCTACTTTTACCATGAGCTATCAATGATCTGGCCCGGCGCAGGGCCAAAGCAGTGGCATGCCTGCAGGCAAACAAAAAGGGCCGGGGTCAATGACCCAAGCCCTTGTTTATGACCCAACGGTCAGCACACGCTAACCCGTCAAGCCTTACAGAATCAGTGGCGGAGAGAGGGGGATTCGAACCCCCGATAGGCTATTAACCTATACACGCTTTCCAGGCGTGCGACTTAAACCACTCATCCATCTCTCCGGGAAGTCCGCGATTATAGCAGAGTCGCCCGACGAATCCACAAGTTCGTGCGGCACCGCCCTACCCCCTGCGCAAATATGTCACCAGCCTGCCGATCACCGGCGCGTTGCGCGGCGTGAGCAGGCTGACGATGATCGCCACCGCAAACCCCGCGGGCACGCCAAAAGCGCCGGAAGCAATCGGGTCGACGCCAAACCAGCGGTTGCCGAAGATGCCGGTCATGCGGGTGAAGAACGGGTAGTTGACGAAGATGTAGTACACCGCCACCCCAAGCCCGGCGGCCATGCCGGCAACAGCGCCGGCCGCGGTCGTCCGGCGCCAGAAGATGCCGAGTACCAGCACAGGGAAAAAGCTCGATGCCGCCAGCGAGAAGGCGGCGCCGACCAGGAACAGGATGTTGCCGGGCCGCAGCGATGTGACATATGAAGCGAACAAGGCAACGCCCAGCAGCACGATCTTGGCCGTCGTGACGCGGCGCTGGTGGCTCGCCTGGCGGTCGACCATGTGATAGAAGACGTCGTGCGAGAGCGCGTTGGCGATGGTCAGCAGCAGGCCGTCGGCAGTCGACAGCGCCGCTGCCAGCGCGCCGGCGGCGATCAGGCCGGAGATGACGTAGGGCAGGCCGGCGATCTCCGGGGCGGCCAGTACGATCATGTCGGGCTGCAGCAGGATCTCGGCCCATTGCACAATGCCGTCGCCGTTGACGTCGCGAATGCCGAAAACCGGCGGATCGACCTTGCGCCATTGCACTACCCATTGCGGCAGTTCCGCATACGACGTGCCGACCAGGTGCTCGAAGAACTCGTACTTGACCAGCGCGGCCAGCGTCGGCGCGGACACGTACAGCAGCGCGATGCAGAACACGGCCCAGGCCACCGAGTTGCGGGTCTCCTTGACGGAGGGCGTGGTGTAGAGGCGCGTCAGGATATGCGGCAGGCTGGCGGTGCCGACCATCAGGCAGAACACCAGCAGCACAAAGTTGAGCCGCTTGGTCTTGCGCTCCTGCTCGGACGCCGCGGGATACGGCTCGGTGGACGACATAGAATGCCTGCTGCGCGCAAGCGCGTCTTCGCGCTGCAGGTTCCACTGCTGCTGCGCGGCGGCGGGATCTCGCGGGAACTCCAGGCGCTCACGTTCCAGCGCCTTGATTTCGCGCAGCGGCGCATTGCGCGCACGAAGATCCTGTAGCCGCGCGTTCAGCGTATCGCGCTCCTGCTGGAAGGATTCCGGCAGGCGGGCGATGCGTTCCTGCAACAGGATGGCCTGCTGCTTGTAGTACTCGCGCACGGCCTGCTCGGCGGGCGCGCGCTCCAGCTCCTGCTCACGCGCATCAAGCTGCGTCAGCAGCGTGCCGTAGCTGAGCTGCGGCGCCACGTCCCGGTGATGCTTCCACGCGATCATCGACACCGTGACCAGGAACGCCACGATCATCATGATGTACTGCGCCACCTGGGTCCAAGTGACTGCGCGCATGCCGCCCAGGAACGAGCACACCAGGATGCCCGCCAGCCCGAAGAAGATGCCGACGGCGAATTCCACACCGATGAAGCGCGTCACCACCAGCCCTACCCCCTGGATCTGTGCCACCAGGTAGACGAACGAACACAGCGACGCCGCCAGTACCGCGATGGCGCGCACCGGCAGGTTGCCGCCGGGCTTGCCGTTGCCGTAGCGCGCGGCGAGGAAATCCGGGATGGTATAGCCGCCGTACTTGCGCAGGTAGGGTGCCAGCAGGAAGGCCACCAGGCAGTAGCCGCCGGTCCAGCCCATCACGTAGGCCAGGCCTTCGTAGCCAGAGGCGAACAGGATGCCGGCCAGGCCGATGAACGAGGCCGCGCTCATCCAGTCGGCGGCGATCGCCATGCCGTTGAACAACGCCGGCACGCGCCGCGAAGCCACGTAATATTCGTTGAGATCCGAGGTGCGGCAGATCAGCCCGATGCAGGCATAGATCGCGATGGTAACGAAGAGGAAGACGTAACCCAGCCACAGCGCGTCGGCATTGGAGCGCTCCAGCAGCCCCATCATGCCGACGAAGCCGAACAACCCTAGGGTGAACAGGCCGTAGTACAGCAGCAGCCGGCGGCGGAAGCGCGACTGGGCATCTGGCATGGGCAACGATCCATGGTCGGTGGGGCGCTATCGTAACAAACCCGCCGGCGCGCGGGAACGCGGCGGCGGGTTCTGGGGGCAAGGCTACGGGATCACTGCGCCTGCTTGAGCTGCTCCAGGATCGCGGGGTTCTCCAGGGTCGAGGTGTCTTGCGTGATTTCCTCTCCCTTGGCCAGCGAGCGCAGCAGGCGCCGCATGATCTTGCCCGAGCGCGTCTTGGGCAGGTTGTCGCCGAAGCGGATGTCCTTGGGCTTGGCGATCGGGCCGATTTCCTTGCCGACCCAGTTGCGCAGCTCCGTGGCGATCTTGAGGGCCTCTTCGCCGTTCGGGCGGGCGCGCTTGAGCACGACGAAGGCGCAGATCGCCTCGCCGGTCATGTCGTCCGGGCGCCCCACTACGGCGGCTTCCGCCACCAGCGGGTTGGCCACCAGCGCCGACTCGATCTCCATCGTGCCCATGCGGTGGCCCGACACGTTCAGCACGTCATCGATGCGGCCCATGATGGTGAAGTAGCCGGTGTCCTTGTCGCGGATCGAGCCGTCGCCCGCCAGGTAGAGCTTGCCGCCGAGCTCTTCGGGGAAGTAGCTCTTCCTGAAGCGTTCCGGATCGCCCCAGATGGTGCGGATCATGGCCGGCCACGGGCGCTTGACCACCAGGATGCCGCCGTTGCCGTTGGGCACGTCATGACCGGTCTCGTCGACGATGGCGGCCATGATGCCCGGCAGCGGCAGCGTGCACGAACCCGGCACCAGCGGCGTCGCGCCCGGCAGCGGCGTGATCATGTGGCCGCCGGTCTCGGTCTGCCAGAAGGTGTCCACGATCGGGCAGTTCTCATTGCCGACGTGCTTGTAGTACCACATCCAGGCTTCGGGGTTGATCGGCTCGCCCACGGTGCCGAGCAGGCGCAGGCTCGACAGGTCGTATTGCTTCGGGTGGATCTTCTCGTCGGCCTCGGCGGCCTTGATCAGCGAGCGGATCGCGGTCGGCGCGGTGTAGAAGATGCTGACCTTGTGGCGCGCGATCATGTCCCAGAAGCGGCCGGCATTCGGGTAGGTGGGCACGCCTTCGAACACCACCTGCGTGGCGCCAGCGGCCAGCGGGCCATAGGCGATGTAGGTGTGGCCGGTGACCCAGCCGATGTCGGCGGTACACCAGAACAGGTCGTCGGGCTTGACGTCGAAGGTCCACTGCATCGTCATCAGCGCCCACAGCAGGTAGCCGCCGGTGCTGTGCTGCACGCCCTTGGGCTTGCCGGTCGAGCCCGAGGTGTAGAGCACGAACAGCGGGTGCTCGGCGCCGACGGGCTCGGCTTCGCAGGTATCGGGCTGGTTGGCGCAGACGTCGTCGAGCCAGCGGTCGCGGCCCTCGGTCCAGCCAACGTTGCCGCCGGTGCGGCGGTACACGATCACGTTCTTCACGGCCTCGCAGCCGCCCAGCGCCAGCGCATCATCGGCGATGGCCTTCAGCGGCAGCGCCTTGCCGCCGCGCATCTGCTCGTCGGCGGTGATCAGCGCCACCGCGCCCACGTCGACCAGCCGCTCCTGCAGCGACTTGGCCGAGAAACCGCCGAACACCACCGAGTGCGTCGCGCCCAGGCGCGCGCAGGCCTGCATCGCGGCCACTCCTTCGACCGACATCGGCATGTAGATCACGACCCGGTCGCCCTTCTTGATGCCGAGCGTCTTCAGGCCATTGGCCAGCCGGCACACCCTGGCATGCAGCTCGCGGTAGGTGACGCGCGTCACGGTGCCGTCGTCGGCCTCGAACACGATCGCGACCTTGTCGGCGTTGCCGTTCTCCAGGTTGCGGTCCAGGCAGTTGTAGGAGGCGTTCAGCTGCCCGTCCTCGAACCACTTGTAGAACGGCGCGTTGCTCTCGTCCAGCACCTTGGTGAAGGGCTTGTTCCAGTGCAGCAGCTCGCGGGCGTGGCGCGCCCAGAAGCCTTCGTAGTCGCGTTCGGCTTCCTCGCACAGCGCGCGGTATGCGTCCATGCTGGGAATCGCGGCCTGGCTGGCGAACGACTCAGGCGGGTTGAACACGCGGTTCTCTTGCATCACCGATTCGATGGCGGACATAGACTCGTCTCCTGATTTTGGAATGGCTTTGGCTGCCAAGTTACGCCCGACGGCTTACTTAAACCTGACGGTCGGCGGCTGCTGCCTGTGGTGGCCGACCGGTGTCCGAGATCGCCGCATGCTGCAATGCAGCGGGAAACTTCCTGCCATCGGGGGCGAAAGTGCAGCCTTGTCCATTAGGCTAGCACAGCTATAATCCCGCGAGCCCTATACCTGAACGCGGCGCTTACCCTTGCCGCGGCCTCTCCACGCTTGAACCGGCCTGCCACGCCATCGCGCTAACCGCGCGCGTGTCCGCCGGCTGACCGAGGCATTGACCGTGCCCGCCAACACCTCCACCGCAGCCACTGCCCACTCTCAGCTTTTCTCCCCGGTCCACGCCCTGTTCCTGGTCGGATCGATGGCGCTGGTCGGCAGCAATGTGGGGCTGGGCAAATCGATCATCGCCCATGTGCCGGTGCTGCTGTTCGCGCTGCTGCGCTTTGTCATTGCCATCGTCTGCCTGGCGCCGTGGTACCGGCCCGCACGCATGCGCCGGGTGTCGCGCCCCGAATGGCTGAACCTGTTCCTGCAGGCGTTCTTCGGCACCTTCCTGTTCACGCTGCTGATGCTCAACGGCGTGCGGCTGACCAGTGCCATGGCCGCCGGGGTCATCACCAGCACCATCCCCGCCACGGTGGCGATCCTGTCCTGGCTGGTGCTGCGCGAACGGCTGTCGCGCCGCACCGTGGCCTCGGTGCTGCTGGCGGTGGCCGGCATCGCCGTGCTCAACATCGCCCGCGGGGATTCGCACGGCGCCGGCGAAAACAGCCAGGCCTGGCTGGGCAACCTGATGATCCTGGGCGCGGTGCTGTGCGAATCGATCTACGTGATCCTGTCGCGCCGCCTCACGCAGACACTGGCCGCCATCGAGATCTGCGCCTATACCCACCTGATCGGCGGCTTGTTGATGCTGCCGCTGGGGCTGGTGCCGTTGCTGACCTTCGACGCCTCCACGGTGCCGGCGCAGACCTGGCTGATGCTGCTGTGGTACGCGCTGTCGGCCAGCGTGTTCTCGTTCTGGCTGTGGATGAAAGGCATCCGCCATGTGCCGGCGCAATTGGCGGGCGTGTTTACCTCGGTGCTGCCGGTGGCGGCGGCCACCTACGGCATCGTCGTGCTGGGCGAGCAGCCGGGCTGGCCGCACGGCGTGGCGCTGGCCTGCGTGCTGGCCGGGATCGTTCTTGCAAGCTGGCCGGGGCGGATTTCGCGCGGCGCCTGGCGCGGCAAGGCGGCGAGCGCCGATCCGGGCGCGGGGGCCTGACCGGTACGGCATGGCTGTGGTTACCTGGTAACACAGCGTTGTCATCGTCGCTTGGTACAATCCACGCCGTTTTTCAACTCGCCGACACCGCCCTGCCCCATGGCTTCCAATCCAATGACCAAGCCGCAGGCCCAGAGCCTGCGGCCCATCCCGAGCATTATCTTCGCGTCGCGCTGGCTGCAACTGCCGCTATACCTGGGCCTGATCGTGGCCCAGGGCGTCTATGTCTACCATTTCCTGGTCGAAGTCTGGCATTTGCTGGCGCATGTGACCGAGTTCGACGAAAACAAGATCATGCTGGTGGTACTGGGGCTGATTGACGTGGTCATGATCTCCAACCTGCTGATCATGGTGATCGTGGGCGGCTACGAGACCTTCGTCTCGCGCCTGGGGATCGACAACCATCCGGACGAGCCAGAATGGCTGGACCATGTCAACGCAGGCGTGCTCAAGGTCAAGCTGTCGATGGCGCTGATCGGGATTTCGTCGATTCACCTGCTGAAGACGTTTATCGACGCGGAACAGCGCACCACGCACACCATCATGTGGCAGGTGGCCATCCACCTGGCCTTCCTGGCCTCTGCGGTGGCGATGGCGTATGTCGACCGGATGGTTTCGCATCCGGCCGGCGCGCATGCCAAGCGAGAATCACATTAAGATTTCCACAAGCTAAGACTTGCCTCCGAACCGCGGCCATGTGCCGCGGTTTTTGCATTTGGCATTCGGTGCCCGCGCCGTGTGGTGCAGGCGACACCTCAGGAGGCTGTGGACCAATGTATGCAGCCGGGCAGACTGTCCCGGCTCGGTGTATGATTTCGGGCTGTGTTTCACCGCTGCCCACCCCACAAAATGACAGTCATCAAGCAAGAAGACCTCATCCAGAGCGTCGCCGATTCCCTGCAGTACATCAGCTACTACCACCCGATGGACTACATCACCAGCCTGGGCCGTGCCTATGAGCTGGAGCAGAGCCCGGCGGCCAAGGACGCGATCGCGCAGATCCTGACCAACAGCCGCATGTGCGCGGAAGGCAAGCGCCCGATCTGCCAGGACACCGGCATCGTCACGGTCTTCGTCAAGGTGGGCATGGACGTGCGCTGGGACGGCGCCACCATGGGCCTGACCGACATGATCAACGAAGGTGTGCGCCGCGGTTACACGCACCCGGACAACGTGCTGCGCGCCTCGATCGTCAGCCCGCCCGAAGGCGGCCGCAAGAACACCAAGGACAACACGCCGGCCGTGATCCACTATGAAGTGGTGCCGGGCAACACCGTCGACATCCAGGTCGCGGCCAAGGGCGGCGGCTCGGAGAACAAGTCCAAGTTCGTGATGCTGAACCCGTCCGACTCGATCGTCGACTGGGTGCTGAAGACCGTGCCGACCATGGGCGCCGGCTGGTGCCCGCCGGGCATGCTGGGCATCGGCATCGGCGGCACGGCCGAGAAGGCGATGGTGATGGCCAAGGAATCGCTGATGGAGTCCATCGACATCCAGGACATCATCGCGCGCGGCCCGAAGGACTGGGTCGAGGAACTGCGCGTCGAGCTGTACGAGAAGGTCAACGCCCTGGGCATCGGCGCGCAGGGCCTGGGCGGCCTGGCCACCGTGCTGGACGTCAAGATCATGGCCTGCCCGACGCACGCCGCGTCCAAGCCGGTCGCGATGATCCCGAACTGCGCCGCCACCCGCCACGTGCACTTCACGCTGGACGGCAGCGGACCCGCCAAGCTGGAAGCGCCGGACCTGTCGCAATGGCCGAAGGTCGAGTGGGCACCGAACACCGAGACGTCCAAGCGCGTCGACCTGAACACGCTGACGCCGGAAGAAGTCGCCTCGTGGAAGCCGGGCCAGACCCTGCTGCTCAACGGCAAGATGCTGACCGGCCGCGACGCCGCGCACAAGCGTATCGCCGACATGCTGGCCAAGGGCGAGAAGCTGCCGGTGGACTTCAAGAACCGCGTAATCTACTACGTCGGCCCGGTCGATCCGGTGCGCGACGAAGCGGTAGGCCCGGCCGGCCCCACCACCGCCACGCGCATGGACAAGTTCACCGAGATGATGCTGGCCGAAACCGGCCTGATCTCGATGATCGGCAAGGCCGAGCGCGGCCCGGCGGCCATCGAGGCCATCAAGAAGCACAAGTCGGCCTACCTGATGGCCGTGGGCGGCGCCGCCTACCTGGTGGCCAAGGCGATCAAGGAAGCCAAGGTGGTCGGCTTCGAAGACCTGGGCATGGAAGCCATCTACGAGTTCGATGTCAAGGACATGCCGGTGACGGTCGCCGTGGACAGCGAAGGCACCTCCGTGCACAAGACCGGCCCCGCCGAGTGGCAGGCCAAGATCGGCAAGATTCCGGTCGCCGCGCTATAAGCAGCGCCACACGCCGAGGCGGTAGAATCTGCCTTCGCGCTCGAAAAAGCCGGGTTTCGACCCGGCTTTTTTCTGCCCTCTCCTTTCCAGTCGTCCTCGCATCCCTGTGAACCCCGCACCCATCGGCGTCTTCGATTCTGGCCTTGGCGGCCTGTCCGTGCTGCGCGAGATCCGCGCGCTGCTGCCGCATGAATCGCTGCTGTACCTGGCCGACTCGAAATACGCGCCTTACGGCGAAAAACCCGAGACGTTCGTCGAGGCGCGCACGCTGCAGGCGTGCGAATGGCTGCTCGGACAGGGCTGCAAGGCGCTGGTGATCGCCTGCAATACGGCGACCATGCACGCGGTGCAGACGCTGCGCGAGCGGCTGCCGGGGCCGATCGTCGGCGTCGAGCCCGGCCTCAAGCCGGCCGCCGCGGCGAGCCGCAGCAAGGTGGTGGGCGTGCTGGCCACCGCAAACACCCTCAAGAGCGCCAAGTTCGGGCGGCTGCTGTCCTCGCTCGACGGGGAAAGCCGCTTTATCTGCGAGGCGGGTCTTGGCCTGGTATCGCTGATCGAGCAAGGCGACCTCGACGGCCCCGCCGTGCGCGAGCGCCTCGATGCGTACCTCACTCCCATGCTCGAAGCCGGTGCGGACACGCTAGTGCTGGGCTGCACCCACTACCCTTTCCTGTCGGGCACGATCCGCGAGATGGTTGGAGACCAGCTGGCGCTGGTCGACACCGGCAACGCCATTGCGCGCCAGCTCGCCCGCAAGCTGGCCGAGCACGACCTTGCCGCGGACGCCGGCGCGCTGCCGCGCGACCGCTTCGTTTCCACCAAGGACGCCGCGCACTTGCGCGCGATGGCAGCGGCGCTGCTGCGGGTCGACGCGGATGCGGAAACGGTGGTGATCGAGCCGGCGCCGGCCCTCTAGCCGGCGCCTGCGCTAATGCGCGTCCTACTGCAGGTTATTGCAGGAAGCCCAGCGGCCGGTGCTCCCGCACCTCCGGCTTGATGGCATGTTCCTGGCGCAGCTGCGCGAGGAATTCGTCCGGCGTCAGCGCCTCGCCCAGCAGCACGCACTGGCGCTTGACAGTGGCAAAGTCGCCCGGCGTCAGGCAATCCATCGCATCCAGTTCGCGCCGCATGGCATCGCTCAACAGGATCGCGTCGCCGCCCAGCGCTTCGTCGACGAACATCGCCGCCCGCTGCTCCGGCTTCAGCGCCAGGAAACGGATCTTGAACGAGAAGCGCCGCAGCGCGGCCTCGTCGATGCGGTCGAACAGGTTGGTGGTGCAGATGAAGATGCCGTTGAAGCGCTCCATGCCCTGCAGCATCTCGTTGACCTCGGAGATCTCGTAGTTGCGCACCGCCTGCTGGCGGCTCTGCATGAAGCTGTCCGCCTCGTCCAGCAACAGCACCGCACCGTCCTCCTCGGCGCGCGCGAACATCGCCGCGATCTGCTGCTCGGTCTCGCCCACGTACTTGCTCATCAGGTCCGACGCGCGCCGGATCATCAGCGGCAGGTCCAGCTCGGCGGCGATGTGCTCGGCCAGCGCGGTCTTGCCGGTGCCGGGCGGCCCATAGAAGCACAGCGTGCCGCGCTGGCGCACGCGCAGTGCATCGATGATCTTCGCCACCTCGTAGCGGGTTTCCAGGTGCAGGTTCTCCAGCCGGTAATGCGTGACCACCGGGCGGGCTTCAGCCTCGGGACGCAGGCCCATGGCCCGGTCGGCATGCTCCAGCTGGCGCAGGATCAGCGCTTCGACCGGTTCCTGCACATCGGGCCGCGCCAGCTCGACAAAGCGCGCCGCCGATTGCACTTGCGCCGGCGTCAGCGTCTTGCGCGCGGCCAGGCCGCTGATGAAGGCATCGCTGACGTCGAGGCCGCCCAGGTGCTTGCGGATGATGTTCTCGCGCACCAGCGGCGGCGGGATCTTCAGTTCCAGGTGGAACTGGAAGCGGCGCAGGTAGGCCGGATCGATCTGCCGGATCGAATTGGAGATCCAGATCACCGGCACCGGGTTCTGCTCGAGCGTCTGGTTGACCCACGCCTTGCCGTTGACCGATGCACGCGTGTCCTCCTGGCCGAACAGGCTCATCAGCTCGCGCGCGCTGCCGGGGAAAACGTCTTCCACCTCATCGAACAGCAGCGCGGTATGGGCACGGCCGCGCAGGAAGGCCTGCGACACCTGCAGCGAGCGGTAGCGGTCCTTGCCCGACAGGCTGTTGCCGTCGCGATCCAGGCAATCCACCTCGTACAGCTCGCAACCGGCTTCGCGTGCCAGCAGGCGCGCGAACTCGGTCTTGCCGGTACCGGGCGGGCCGTAGATCAGCACGTTGACCCCGCTGGCGTGCTGGCGCGTAGCGTTGGCCAGCAGCGCGCACAGGTAGCGGGCATCGGTCTCGACATGCGGGTAGTCGGCGACGGTCAGCGTGGGCGGCGCGGCCGGGCGGGTGAATACCGCCATCATCTCGGCTTCGTTGGCGTAATTGCCCAGCAGCACGTGCAGCAGGCGGTCGGACAGGCGCATCAGGTCGCCCAGATCGGTCACGCTGTTCTCTGGCAGCGGCTGCTCGATCAGGTTCAGCGTTTCCAGCCGCGAGCCCGGGCGCAGCGACGCCGCCACGTCTGCGGCCCCGGCGCCGGTCAGGCCAGCCAGGATCTGGAACGCTTCCTGGCTGTGCGCCACCTTGCAATCGACCATCACCGCGCGCAGGTCGCGCTTGTACTTGGCCAGCGCCGCGTACAGCAGCAGCTTGCGCTCGTGGTCGGGCAGGTCCAGCACGCGGCTGAGCATGTCGATATTGCGCACCAGCAGCACGCGCTCGCCGTCCAGCCGCTGTGCGATGGCAGCGGCCGAGGCGTCGAACACGGCGAACATGTCCTTGGCGTGGTGCTTGACGTACTCGTCGAGGTAATAGAAGAGCGCGCTTTCGTCGAAGGCGCTGTTCCACTGGCCGTGGCGGTCCAGGAATTCCTCGGGTGTCAGCCGCGCCGCCCCCTTCCACGCGGGCATGTCGGCGCAGCGGGCGGCCAGGAAGCGCTGCACGCGCAGCACTACCCCATATGGCCACACCATTTCCTGCGCGCTGACGGTCAGCACATCATTGATATTGCTGCGCAGGTTGAAGCGCGGACCCAATGCGCACACCACGCGCAGGGCAAACTGCGCGCACATCCAGTCCAGCGCGGAGCTGGACGACACCCCGGGCATGGAGCGCAGGAGCGTCGATCGGTCATCTTCAGCGGAACGTGTGAAATCCATGGACGGTTCCCCGAGCTCGCCGTGGCAGGGCCGACCGACCGGCGCACCGCCTCGTCTGCAGTTTCTTTCTATGCTAGCGCGCTTTGCAGCCCTCCGCGCACGCGCGGGCGAACTGGTCGCCAGCGATCGTGGCCTGGGCCACCCAACCGCTCCACCATGCAGCCTGATCTGGGGGTATAACTTGCCGGGACAGAAAATTCCAGTTGCGGCGCACAAATCACAACAAATAAGAATCATTATCGTTTATACTAGCCAGCTGACACGCTGCCCCAGAGTGGCGCTCCCACGGCAACCCAGTTGAAGGAGCGTTTATCATGGAATTGCTGCTTAGCCTGCTGGTCGGTTGCGGCATCTCGCTGATCCTGTTCTACCGCAAGTGACGGCGCACAGTTGCTACTGCTTGTTCCGAGCCAGGTGCCATCCTGCGCCTGCCGGCCGACTTTTGTTGTTGACACATGTTCGACCAACGCTTCTTCAAGATTACGCTCGCCGTCCTGCTGTTCCACGCCGGCCTGCTCTACCTGATCCAGAGCGGCCTGGCCCGCAAGCTGACCGAGGCGGTGGTCGCCCCCGAGATCATCGCGCGCATCATCCCGCTCGAACCGCCGAAGCAAGAGGCCCCACCCGAGCCGCCCAAACCCAAGCCCAAGCAGGAAACGCCGCCGAAGCAGGTCAAGGTGACCACGCCCAAGCCGACGCCGCCCAAGCCCACCGCCACGCCGCAACCAGTAGCCGACCTGCCGCCGACGCCGAACGCGCCGGAAGCGCCACCCGCACCGCCGGCTCCGCCCGCGCCGGCTGAACCCGCACCGGCACCGGTCTCCGCAGCGCCACGCGCCGTCGGCATCGGCGAAATCCAGTGCACGCCGCCGCAACCGAAGTATCCTTCCCAATCGCGCCGCATGGGCGAGACCGGCAAGACCGTGGTGCGCCTTACCACCGATGAAAGTGGCAAGGTCATCAAGACCTCCGTGGTGTCGTCGAGCGGCTCGTCGCGCCTGGACCAGGCCGCGGTGGACGCCGTGCAGGCCATGCGCTGCAAGCCTTACATGGACAACGGCCGCGCCGTCGCCGTCACGGCGCAGCAGCCGATCGGCTTCGAACTGAACTGATCGCCAATCCGCTGCGCCATACCGGCGATCCGATTTCCGATCATCTGATCTGACCTAAACCAAGCGAACTCACCAGGAACCCACCCATGCAGGACCTCGGACTCTCCCACCTCTGGACGCAAGGCGACTTCGTCATGCGTGCGACCGCCATCATTCTGCTGATCATGTCACTCGCCTCTTGGATCGTGATCTTCACCAAGGCCTGGGATCTGGTGCGCCTGAAGAAGATGGCACAAGGCGCCGAAAAGCGCTTCTGGCACTCGGACGACTTCGACCATGCGCTGGAAACCCTGGGCGCCAATGATGCCAACCCGTTCCGCACCCTGGCCGTCGCCGGCAAGGAAGCCGCCCAGCACCACCGCGCCAGCCAGCCGCAGCTGCACGACGTGATGGATATCTCTGACTGGCTGACCCGCTCGCTCAAGAGCTCGATCGACGATGCCGTGGCGCACATGCAGTCGGGCCTGGCGGTGCTGGCTTCGGTGGGCTCGACCGCGCCGTTCGTCGGCCTGTTCGGCACGGTATGGGGCATCTACCACGCGCTGATCGGTATCGGCGCCTCGGGCGTGCCGACCATCGACAAGGTCGCCGGCCCCGTGGGCGAGGCCCTGATCATGACCGCCTTCGGCCTGGCCGTGGCAATCCCCGCGGTGCTGGGCTATAACGCACTGACGCGGGGCAACAAGGCGGTGATCTCCAAGCTCAACCGCTTTGCCCACGACCTGCACGCCTACTTCGTGACCGGCGCCCGCGTGCGTCCCACCGGTGCCCGCAGCGAAGATGGCACCGTGCGCCTGGCCGCGGCCCAGCGCTAATCCGCAAGCAAGGAAGTCATCATGGCATTCGGTACTCTCGACGGTGACGACGACGAGGTGATGAGCGAGATCAACATGACGCCGCTGGTCGACGTCATGCTGGTGCTGCTGATCATCTTCATCATCACCATCCCCGTGATCAACCACGCGGTGAAGATCGACCTGCCGCGCGCCACCAACTCCCCGAACGATCCCAAGCCGCAGAACATCAACGTCTCGATCGACGCCAGCGGCAAGGTGTTCTGGAACCAGGTGGAAGTGGACCAGGCCACGCTGGAAAGCAATATTTCGCTGGCCGCGCAGCAGCAGCCGCAGCCTGAACTGCACCTGCGCGCCGACCGCGACGTGCGCTACGAGCGCGTGGCCGAGGTCATGGCCGCCGCGCAGCACGGCGGCCTGGGCAAGATCGGCTTTATCACCGAACCAAAGCAGTAAGACACGCGCCAGCAGGCGTTGCGCGCAACAGGAAGGGCATCCCGCGGGATGCCCTTTTTCATTTACCGGCTGCTCGCGGTCGCAGATCGTTGGTCCGGCTCGCTGATTGTCGAATCTTTGATCCAGACTATTGTAATGATAACAATTCTCATTTAATATCATCCCATCGACTGCGCCATCGGTGGCGCGCCCCTGATGCCATTCCCCTGCGCGCCCAGAGCGCCAGGCAGACCCGGAGCCAGATGATGAGCACTCTTTCCCTGCCGCTGTCGCAACCGCGTGAAGTCACCCGCCGCCGCTTGTCGCTGCGCCGTGTCGAGGTAGCCCAGCCGCGTCGCGAGACAGCAGCCACGAAGGAAGCCGCAAAGTCAGCGCCGTCGACGATCGCATCCATGAAATCGGTCGTAGCCGCCCTGCCCGCCCGCCTCGAAGCGTTGGTGCGCGACAGCCTGTCGTCGGCGCCCGCTGGCGAGCCGGTCGCACTGGACGCGATCATGCGCGGCAACAGCACGCTGCCGATCCTGCATAACGGCGAGGTCTACACGTTGCGCGTGACGCGCTACGGCAAGCTGATCCTGACCAAATGACGCATTCCGGCGGCAAGGCCTTGCGCTGACGCCGAAGGGGACCGTTTGAGAACGTTTTGAGGCCCGCGTCTGCCGCGGGTGCCACGCAGGTGGCAGTACAGACTTTTGTGGGGACCACCTCGGAACGAGGTGTTGGGCAGTAGCCAGGTGCTGGCGCCGCGGCGGGAATTCCAGACCCTTCGCCATACTGGGTGGGTTCACCCAGGGCCGCACCCAGCCATGCCCTCTTTTATTCCGCCGCGCAGGCCAGGCCTGCGGGGCTTTTTCCTGCGCGGCTGGCGCCGCGCAATGGGATCCTGTTATTACAGGCCCAGAGCGGCGATGCCAGCGCGGGCAACCTGCGCGTCTTCAGTCGACTTCACGCCAGACACGCCGACGGCACCGACCACCTGCTCGTTGACGACGATGGGTACACCGCCCTCCAGCATGCCTTGCAGCACCGGCGCGGTCATGAACGAATAGCGGCCGTTGTTGATCATGTCTTCGTAGATCTTCGATTCACGACGACCCAGGGCGGACGTACGGGCCTTCTCCGCGGCAATATGGGCCGAGATCGGCGCGGCGCTGTCCAGGCGCTGCATTGCCAGCATATGGCCGCCGTCGTCGACCACGACAATGGACACGGCCCAGTGATGGTTCTTTGCTTCGGTTTCCGCCGCGGCCATGATCTTCTTCACATCGTCTGCCGTCAGAACCGTCTTTTGCTGCATGCCACTCTCCTGGTCATTCATTTGGTTGGAGACCGAAGTATACCCCGCACCCCATGCCATCGTCATCGCACCCACGCAGCAAGCGGCGGGCAATGAAAATGGCCCGCACCAGGCGGGCCATTCATCATGCAGGCACTGCGGCGATCAGGCGCCATCGGTGTAAGGATCCGGCTTGGCGATACGGGCACCGTCGGTGTACGGGTCAGGCTTGCCGATGCGCGCGCCATCGGTGTACGGGTCGGTCTTGCCGACGCGGGCCCCATCGGTGAACGAATCGACCTTGCCCATGCGGGCGCCATCCAGGTATGGGTCGGGCTTGCCGGTCGCGGCGAACGAGGCGGTGGACACTGCGCACAGCGCGGCCAGCACGGAAACGGCGGCAATCGATTGTTTGAGCTTCATGAGATTCCCCTAGCAATTCTGGTCGGTACGGGCACCGCGGCGGGCTCCTTCGGAAACAAAAAGAGCCGATGTCATCGCGATGTCATGCCTGTAGTTTAGGGAAAACCCTGATGACCATAGACGTGACGCTTTGAGCAGTCCGTTCAAATAATTTGACCGGGCTCAAGATAGGGAATCATTCTGGGAACCGGCGCCCACGGCTCGTGTCGCCATTTGCAAGCCCAAAAGGAAAGGGCCCCGCAGGGCCCTGTCATCCGCAGCGTTTCGGCGCTGGCCGGTCAGTCGTGACGCCGGTGGCCATGACCGCGGTGGCCCGGCGGACCATAGTAGCCGCGATGATGGCCATAGTAACGCGGCGGGCCATAGTAACGCGGGCCATAGTAGACCGGACGCGGACGCACCACCACTGCCGGCGGGCCGTAGTAGACCGGCGCCGGCGCGACCACCACCGGCGGGGGCGCATAGTAGGCCGGAGCGGGCGGATAGTAAGCCGGTGCGCCAACCACGACGCCCGGAACGCCGATCGCGACGCCGACGCTCACATGGGCCATCGCGGCCCCGGATGCCAGGCCGGCTGCGACACCGAATGCTGCGAGCCACCAACGTTTCATATCCGCCTCTCTCAGAATTGAGATTTCTCTTACCCGATATTTTAGAGCGCCGGAATTTTCCAGGTGCAACCGAGCGCACGACATTGTTACCAGCCGTAACAGTGCGTCACTTTTGTCTTCCGCGACGCCATCTCCTTGACAAAACCGAATTAAAGGCTGCGGCGGACTTGCATCCGGATTGCGAAGCCACCACAATACCGGGCTTGCCGTGCGGCCGTGGAGAAATTGGTAGACTCAGCAGACTTAAAATCTGCCGCCTTTCCAGGCTTACGGGTTCGAGTCCCGTCGGCCGCACCAGGGCCACCGCAGCGGCAACCCTGCGCCCAAAGCAAAAGAGGAGGCCCTCTGCCCCCTCTTCAGATCCTTCGCGCTGCGCCGCAGCTCCCCGCGCCGCGCACCACGCCATCCACTACGCCATCACGTAGCACATCAGCGCACCGACCCCCACCAGGAACACAAACAACACTCCGGCCAGTGCCAGCGGCTTGCGTCCGGCGCGCACCAGGTCGCCGATACGGGTATGCAGGCCGATTGCCAGCATCGCACAGGCCAGCAGCCAGTTATCGAGCGCGATCAAGGGGGCCTTCCAGGCTGCGGGCACCGTGCCGGCCGAATTGAGCGCCATCACCGCGACAAAACCCACCGCAAACCACGGCACCGACTTCAGAATCCCGGCGAAGCGGCCCTTGCCGGCGGGCGCCTGGCCTGCCTCGGCCTTGCCTTGCGGCCACAGCGCCATCACCAGCAGCAGCGGCCCCAGCGCCAGTACGCGCACCATCTTGGCCACCACCGCGGCATCGGCGGTCGGCTCGCTGATCATCTTGCCCGCGGCGATCACCTGTGCCACCTCATGCAGCGTCGCGCCGGTGAAGATGCCGAACATGCGCTCGCTGACCGCCCAGTGCCAATGGCCGTTGGCCAGTTCGAACAGGTAGGGATAGAGCAGCATGCCGACGGTGCCGAACAGCACCACCGTGGCGACCGCCACTGCGGTCTGGCGGTCGTCGGTGCGCACCACCGACGACACCGCGATCGCCGCTGCCGCGCCGCAGATGGCGCTGCCGGAGCTGACCAGGATCGCTTCGCGGCGGCTCAGACCGAAGAAGGTCGATCCGACCCAGGTGCCGAACAGCAGCGTGGCGACCAGCATCGTCAGCGGCACCACGATTCCCGGCAGGCCAAGTGCGACGATGGACGCGAATGTCAGCCGCAGGCCGTACAGTGCCACGCCCAATCGCAGCAGGTAATGGCGCGCCACCTGCATCCCGGGTGCCAGCGGCGCCAGCCAGTGCTTCGGCAGCGTATTGGCAGCGACCATGCCGGCGCACATGGCGAGCGTCAGTGCGCTCAGGCCATAGCGGGCGATCGCCGGATGCTCGGCCAGCGCCAGTGCCAGCCAGGCAATGCCGCCCAGCGGCACAAGCGTCAGAAGGCGCTGGGACCAGGGCGGAGAAACAACCGCCGGCGTGGCGACTGCGGTGCGGGGGGCGCTGCTGGAAGTGGCGGAAGACATGGCAGTTCACTTGTTCTGTAGTGGCTCCAGCGTACTGGCCCGCCCTTAACCCGTAAAACGGGTAATATCGTTATGCCTTATCTATTCATTCGATATGGAATACCGTCCAGAGCCCCGCCCCGAGCAGCGCCCGTTGCGCCTTACGCTGCGCCAGCTGTCCGTCTTCGTCGCCGTCGCCCAGCACGGCAGCACCATGGCAGCCGCGCAGGCGCTGGCGATGTCGCAGTCAGCAGTCAGCGCTTCGCTGGCAGAGCTCGAACGTGCACTGGACAGCCCGCTGTTCGATCGCATCGCGCGCCGCCTCAGCATCAACGAGACCGGCCGCCAGTTCTTCCCGCGAGCGCTGGCGCTGCTGGACCAGGCTCACGAGTTGGAGCGCTTTGCCACGCAAAGCGGGGTGCAGCTGCGGATCGCGGCCAGCAACACCATCGGCAGCTATATCCTGCCGCCGCTGCTGGCGGGTTTCCGTCATTCGCGCAGCGGCCCCTGCACTCTGGACTTGCGCATCGGCAACACCCGCGAGGTGCTGCAGTCGCTGCTGCAGTTCGAAGCCGACATCGGCCTGGTGGAAGGCGCCAGCCACGAACGCGACCTGCGCAGCATGCACTGGTGCGATGACGAGATGGTGGTGGTGGTCGGCCCGTCGCATCCGCTGGCGCTCACGCCGACTGACCTGGTGGCATTGCGCGATGCCGAGTGGATCGTGCGCGAACCGGGGTCGGGCACGCGCGAGGTGATCGAGGAACGTCTGGTGCCGTTGCTGGGCGAACTGCGCTTCGCACTGGAGCTGGGCAACGCCGAGGCGATCAAACGCGCGGTGATGAGCGGCTTCGGCGTCAGCTGCCTGTCGTTGCACGTGGTGCGCGATGAACTCGCGCAAGGCACGCTGGTGGCGATCCGCGAAGGCTTGCCGCGCATCGTGCGGCCGCTGCAGCTGGTCGTGCACCAGGACAAGTTCCCGACGCAAGGCCTGCTGGCCTTCACCGAATATCTGCGCACCATGGCGCCGCGTATCGGCGCGTGATGCGGGGTGCGGATCGATAGATGGACCGATAGGCGGACAGCTAGGCCACCTGCGGCTCGCCGCGCTTGCCGCGCGCGGTGTACCGGTCGAGCAGGTGGAACAGCACGGGATTGAGCATGATCGAGAGCAACGCGCCCGCCAGGATCAGTGCCTGGCCGCGCTCGGGCAGGATATTCAGATAGACGCCGAGGCTCGCCAGGATGAAGGAAAACTCGCCGATCTGCGCCAGGCTGACGGCAATTGTCATGCCGGTCTGCCCTGAGTGCCCGAAAACCCGCACGATACCCATCGCCGCCAGCGATTTGCCGACCACGATGATAAACAGCGTCGACAGCACGCCCCACGGGTCATTGACCAGCACCATGGGATCGAACAGCATGCCAACCGAGACGAAGAACAGCACCGAAAAGGCATCGCGCAGCGGCAACGATTCTTCGGCCGCGCGGTGACTGAATTCGGATTCGCCCAGCACCATGCCGGCAAAGAAGGCGCCCAGTGCGAAGGAGACGCCGAATAATGAATACGCGCCATAGGCCACGCCCAGCGCGGTCGCCAGCACGCCCAGGCGGAACATCTCGCGATTGCCGGTCCAGACGATGCGCTCGAGCATCCATGGAATAAAGCGGCGCCCGATCAGCAGCATCACCGCGACAAAGGCGACGACCTTGCCCAGCGTCGAGAACACCGCCATAAGGACTTCGCCGGTACCCGGGCCGCCTTCGGCGCCGGTGTCCGCAGCGCCGGCAAGGAGTCCCGCCATCGCTGGCAACAGCACCAGCGCAAGCACCATGGCCAGGTCTTCGACGATCAGCCAGCCTACCGCGATGCGCCCCTGGGGCGATTCCACCAGGTCGCGCTCCTGTAGCGCCTTGAGCAGCACCACGGTACTGGCCACCGACAGCGCCAGTCCGTAAACCAATCCCTGCCCCCACGACCAACCGAAACCCCACGCCACCAGCATGCCGAGCAAGGTCGCGATACCGATCTGCACGACCGCCCCGGGAATCGCGATGCGCTTCACCGCCATCAGGTCCTTGATCGAGAAGTGGAGCCCGACGCCGAACATCAGCAGGATCACACCGAGCTCGGCCAGTTCAGGCGCGAGCGCCTGGTCGGCCGTGTAGCCCGGTGTATGCGGCCCCACCACGATCCCCGCGCACAGGTAGCCGATCAGCGGCGGCAGCCGTAGCTTGCTGGCGATGGCGCCAAGGATGAAGGCCAGGACGATACCGCCGACGATGGTACTGATGAGCGGGGTGGCGTGATGCATGCGTGCGGGTTCCTCGTGTCAGGGGCTGGACGGCGATGGCTGGATCCCACCCGCCTTCCCCGCTTCGGCCCGCGCGCCACGATGCCGCGAACGGCGCGCACCAGCGGTCGGCGCGGCACGATCGGCAGCCTCGGAACGGAACAAGAAAGGAAAGAACGGGAAGTGCCGCAGCGGCCCCGGACACGCTGGAGGCGCATCACGGATCGGGAATGGCGTGTGACGTGCTGCGCCGCGATCCATCGCGCGGCGCACCCCGAAAAGCGTACGACAAGAGTAATGTAACATGCCCGCCACGCGCTCAAAGCGCAGAAATACAAGGCAATTCGCGGCGAACGAGCGCCTGTGCGAGGCGGAGCGGGCGAGCGCAAAACAAGAACGGCGCCCGAAGGCGCCGTTTTGCATTGCAACTGGAGGCGGAGGTCGGAATCGAACCGGCGTACACGGCTTTGCAGGCCGCTGCATAACCACTCTGCCACCCCGCCAGGTGACGTGATGCTGGATTGTAGCCGCATTCAGCCGATGCTGCCGGCCTGCCTGTCGCGGCGATTCAACCCAAACAAAAAGGGAAGCGTTGCTTCCCTTTGGGGATTGGAGCGGGAGACGAGTCTCGAACTCGCGACCTCAACCTTGGCAAGGTTGCGCTCTACCAACTGAGCTACTCCCGCGTACAACTTTTTTGCTGCCAGCCCGGCCGGTGCCATGCACGTTGCCGAACCTTCGATAACCTGGAGCGGGAGACGAGTCTCGAACTCGCGACCTCAACCTTGGCAAGGTTGCGCTCTACCAACTGAGCTACTCCCGCAGGGTACTGCTTCAAAAACCTTTCAAGGCATTTTGTTTCGCAATTTGCCGCTATCACACAACATCCTGCGTCAAACCTGCCTTATCTCGCTGCTTTCGCTTGCATCGTCAGCAACGAGAATGAGATTATGCAAAAAGCTCCTCTCTGCGTCAACACCTTTTTGGAATTTCTTTTCACTTCCGTGCGCCGGCGCCCGCCACCACACTGCTGCGCTCCCGGATCTGCGGCCAGGCCAGCTTCATGTAATAGATCATCGACCACAGCGTCAGCACCGCGGCCAGATAGATCATCCAGGTGCCCAGCACGTAGGCATCGAAGCCGAGCAGTTGACCGCTGAACAGCAGCAGCGGGATCGCGATCATCTGCACAGTGGTCTTGAGCTTGCCAAGGAAGTTCACCGCCACGCTCTTGGACGCGCCGATCTGCGCCATCCACTCACGCAGCGCCGAGATCGTGATCTCGCGCCCGATGATGACCAGCGCGATCAGGTCGGTGACCCGATCCAGCGCCAGCAGCGACAGCAGCGCGGCCGTCACCATCAACTTGTCGGCGACCGGGTCCAGGAATGCGCCGAACGACGAGGTCTGGTTCCAGCGCCGCGCCAGGAAGCCGTCGAGCCAGTCTGTCACCGCGGCGATGATAAAGAACGCCGCCGCCGTCAGGTTCTTGGTGTGCATGGGAAGCCATGCGTCGGGCAGGTAGAACACGCCCACCACCAGGGGAATCATGGCGACACGAAGCCAGGTCAGCAGGATCGGGATATTGAAAGGCATGGAGCTCGGGCGGCGGGGGAACGTGACCAATCCCGCGATTGTCGCCGATTTCGGGACCAATCGACCATCATTGGTCATTTTCGTGCCCGCGCCGGCAACTGCCGCGGGTCAATGCAACTGCCGGTAGATCTCTTCCGCCAGCCCGCGCGAGATGCCCTCGACGCTGGCCAGTTCGTCGATGCTGGCGGCCATCACGCCGCGCAGGCCGCCGAAACGGGTGAGCAGCTTCTGCCGCCGGCGCGCGCCGACGCCTTCTATTTCTTCCAGCCGCGAGGTCGTGCGCGCCTTGGCCCGGCGCGCGCGCATCCCGGTGATGGCGAAGCGGTGGGCCTCGTCGCGGATCTGCGCCACCAGCATCAGCGCCGCGCTGCCCTGCCCCAGCTCCAGCGACGGCCGGCCGTCGGCGAACACCAGTGTCTCCAGGCCGACCTTGCGCCCTTCGCCCTTGGCCACGCCGACCAGCAGGCCGATATCCAGCCCCAGTTCCTCGAACACCTGGCGCGCCACCTCGACCTGGCCCTTGCCGCCGTCGATCAGCACGATCTGCGGCAGCAGCGCCGCTTCGCTGCTCGGCGGTGCGCCGCCGTCTTCCTGCATCTGCTCGACCAGCTTCTGGTAACGCCGCGTCAACACCTGGCGCATGGCGGCATAGTCGTCACCGGGGATGATGTCCTGGATGTTGTAGCGGCGATATTCGCTGTTCTGCATGTCATGGTGGTGGTACACCACGCACGACGCCTGCGTCGCCTCGCCCGCGGTATGGCTAATGTCGAAGCACTCCACCCGCAGCAGCGCCAGGTCTTCCAGGTCCAGGCCGATGGTTTCCGCCAGCGCGCGCGTACGCCCCTCCTGGCTGCCCTGCTCGGCCAGCCGGCGCGACAGCGCCAGCGCCGCGCCCTGCTGCGCCATCTCCAGCCACACTTTGCGCTGGCCCTGCGGCTGGCGCACCAGCGTCACCTTGCGGCCGGCATGCAGCGACAGCGCCTCCACCACCGCGCCGTCGTCCGGCACATGGCTGACCACGATGATGGGCGGTGCGGGTTGCTCCAGGTAATGCTGCACCATAAAGGCGGCCAACACCCGGGCGGCGATCCGCTCGACAGTGAGCGGCGGCGCGGCGCCGGCGCCGGCTTCGTCCACCGTGTCGCGCTGGTCGGCATCCTCGACGATCATCGCAGCCTCGTCGGCATGGGCCGGGAAATAGGCCTTGTCGCCGAGATGGCGGCCGCCGCGCACCATGGCGAGGTTGACGCAGGCACGCCCGCCTTCCACCGCCACGGCCAGCACGTCGATATCGCGCGCCTGCCCGCCCACCTCCTCCACCGCCTGGCGCTTGAGCACGGTCGACAGCGCCGCGATCTGGTCGCGCACCGCGGCGGCCTGCTCGAACTCGAGCCGCTCGGCATGCTGTTCCATCTTGCCCTGCAGGCCCTCCAGCACTTCGGTCTGGCGGCCCTGCAGGAAGCGCGCCGCGTTGGCGACGTCGCGCGCGTAGTCCTCTTCGCTGATGGCATTGACGCACGGACCCGTGCAGCGATGGATCTGGTGCAACAGGCAGGGCCGGGTACGGTTGTTGAAGACGGTGTCCTCGCAAGTGCGCAGCTGGAACACCTTCTGCAGGATCTGCATGCTCTCGCGCACCGCATAGGCGCTCGGGAACGGGCCGAAGTACTGGTGCTTGCGGTCGGTGGCGCCGCGGTAATACGCCATGCGCGGGAAGCGGTGCCCCGTCAGCTTCAGGAACGGGTACGACTTGTCGTCGCGGAAGAGGATGTTGTAGCGCGGCGCCAGCGCCTTGATCAGGTTGTTCTCGAGCAGCAGCGCCTCGGCCTCGGTGCGCACCACCGTGGTTTCGATGCGGGCGATGCGCGCGACCATCATCGCGATGCGCGGCGACGGCTGGGTCTTGGTGAAATAGCTCGAGACCCGCTTCTTCAGGTCGCGCGCCTTGCCGACGTACAGCACATTGCCGGCGGCATCGAAATAGCGGTACACGCCGGGCAGGCCCGGCAGGCGCGAGATGACCGGCTTGGGGTCGAAGGGCTCTGCCGGCAGCTCACCCGGCGCCGCGGCGGCGATCTCGGGCTTCGCCTCAGCCGGGAACTCAGCCGGGAACTCGGCCGGCGTTTCGGCCGGCGTTTCGGCTGGCGATTCGGCCGGCGATTCGGCTGGCGATTCGGCCACCACATCGGCCTCAGGTTTCGGTGAATCGGATTGCTGGTCGGACATTGGGGGACGGTGACCGCTACACGGCTAGCGCGCAACAAAGTGGCGCGGCCTCTAAAATCGCAAGTTTAGAGCAATTCAGCGCGCATCCCGCCCGCGCGCGCCTTTACCCGCCATGCCTATCCGCTCCTGGGACATCTTCTGCACCGTGATCGATAATTTCGGCGACATTGGCGTCTGCTGGCGGCTGGCGCGCCAGCTCGCGCAGGAGCACGGGCACGTGGTGCGGCTATGGGTCGATGACCTGGCGAGCTTCGCGCGGCTGGCGCCTGAACTCGATACCGGCGCCACCGTGCAGCGCCTGGCGGGCGTGGAAGTTCGTCCGTGGCGGCCGGGAGACGATACTGACGTGGATGACACCGCCGGGGTAGCGCCACACGATGCCGTCGTCGAAGCCTTCGCCTGTGAAGTGCCGCAAGCCTTCCTGGCGCGCATGGCCGCGCGTGACCCCAAACCCGCCTGGATCAACCTCGAGTACCTGAGCGCCGAGCCATGGGTGCGGGAGCACCATGCGATGCCCTCGCCTCATCCGCGGCTGCCTCTGGTGAAGCACTTCTTCTTCCCTGGCTTCGAGCCCGGCACCGGCGGCCTGCTGCGGGAGTCGATGCTGGGCGCGCAGCGCGCCGCCTTCCTCGGCGGCACCGCCGCCCAGGCGGCCTTGTGGCACCGGCTGAGCGTGACGCCCCGTCCCGACGCGTTGCGCGTGAGCCTGTTTGCCTACCGCAACCCGGCCCTGCCCACGCTGCTCGAGCAATGGCGCGATGCCACCGAGACAGTCCATTGCCTGGTACCCGCCGGCCTGGCCGCTGACCAGGTCGCCGAATGGCTGGGCGCGTCGCTGCGGATAGGCGACCCGGTCGAACGTGGCAACCTGTGCGTGCAACTGATCCCGTTCGTACGCCAGGAGCACTTCGACGAACTGCTGTGGGCCTGCGACCTGAACTTCGTGCGTGGCGAGGATTCTTTCGTACGCGCGCAGTGGGCAGCGCGGCCACTGGTCTGGCATATCTATCCCCAGGACGACGCCGCACACCGGGTCAAGCTCGACGCCTGGCTCGACCTGTTCCGCCAAAGTGGCGCGGCACCCGACGCGGCCGCAGCGTTGACGGATTTCTGGCACGCCTGGAACGGCTATGGCGTTCCCGTCGACTGGCCGCGCCTGCGAGCGCATCTTGCGGCACTTGCCGCCGTCGCGCCGCGCTGGGAGCGGCGCCTGCAGCATCCCGGAGATCTTGCCGCCAACCTGGTGGCGTTTTGCGAAAATCAGGTAAAATAATCGGTTGATTCAAATGGCGACCGGGCCGGAGAACCAGGTCCTCTCCCATGCGTCGAACGCAGTGGGTGAAGACCTGAATGCAAGCTGAGCACGGGGTCGCGAGCGCGTGGATACCGGCTTTCGGTGGAGCATCTGGCCTACCGCAGCGGTCATGCCGGCAGCGCGCCTTCGCCATTCCAGATTCCTACTTTCTTATTCAGGAAAACAGTTCAGATGAAAATCGCACAGGAACTCCGCGTCGGTAACGTGTTCATGATCGGCGGCGATCCGATGGTCGTGCAGAAGGCCGAGTACAACAAGTCGGGCCGCAACGCAGCCGTGGTCAAGATGAAGTACAAGAACCTGCTGACCGACGCCCCGGGCGAGTCGGTGTTCAAGGCCGACGACAAGTTCGAAGTCGTGGTGCTGGAGCGCCGCGAGTGCACCTACTCGTACTTCGCCGACCCGATGTACGTGTTCATGGACACCGACTACAACCAGTACGAAGTCGAGAAGGACAGCATGGGTGACTCGCTGAACTACCTCGAAGACGGCATGAACGTTGAAGTCGTGTTCTACAACGACAAGGCCATCTCGGTCGAAATGCCGACCACGCTGGTCCGCGAAATCGTCTACACCGAGCCGGCCGTCAAGGGCGATACCTCGTCGGGCAAGGTGCTCAAGGGCGCCAAGATCAACACCGGTTTCGAGCTGCAAGTGCCGCTGTTCTGCAACATCGGCGACAAGATCGAAATCGACACCCGCACCGGCGAATACCGCAGCCGCGCCAACTAAGGCGTGCGCAAGGCCCCGGCTGGCACAGCGGGACCGGCATAGAAAAAGGCAGCCTCGGCTGTAATGCCGTTCAGTTAAGAGCTGAACGGCATTTTTGTATGGAGCGTCAGAGGAAGTTGTAAACCTTGCGCCGAGGTGTTAACTTTCGGGCGCGATGCTCTCCAGTCACCTGACCTTCCTGCTCGAAG